>Ga0181517_10000312_pt1 | contig 68354 bp, 49 predicted proteins | sample PEATcosm2014_Bin_31_FD_119748 | JGI IMG/M metagenome (GOLD analysis project Ga0181517, IMG submission 119748) | Peatland microbial communities from MTU Mesocosm Facility, Houghton, MI, USA - PEATcosm2014_Bin01_30_metaG | ecosystem: Environmental > Terrestrial > Soil > Wetlands > Peat | place... | reverse complement strand
GCAGACCCCAGAGACGGAGGGAGGATTTGAGCGGCTATTTGGGGAGCAGCCGACCTTTTCCGCGACGATGGAGATGCGCAGTGTCCTGACGAACGGGAACAGCGTGGCCGTTCCCGTAAAGCTGTGGTTTGACGGCAACAAGTCCCGAATCGATTTCGACGTCATGGGGAGCCGTTTTTCGAGCGACGCGGATGCCGCGAGCGCGAAGTTAATGAAGGCGGTGGGAATGGACAGGGTGGTTACGATTCATCGTCCGGATCTGAAACTGACCTACAGTGTCCTGCCGGCAATGGGCTTATATGCGGCAACGGCGTCCGACGACGATTACGAGGTTGAGAGCACCAATCTGGGAACGGAGACCGTTGACGGCCATGATTGCGAGAAGTGCAGCGTCTGCGTGACGAAAAAAGGAGGCCGCAGGCACGAATACCTTGTCTGGAAGGCGCTGGATTTGCGGAGATTTCCTTGCAAAATTGTGGCGAGCCAGAACGGCACCAATGGTGTCGTCGTGTTCAAAGACGTTTCTTTCTCGAAGCCGGGAGCCGGCGTGTTCGAGGTGCCGGCGGGTTTCGTTAAGTACACGGATCTGAAGGCATTCTACAACGCGGCCATGGAGGAAGTGAAGCTGCGGCTCAACGTATATATGAACGCGGGCAAGAATGGGCCCAAGCCGGCCGCACCGTAATGCCGGCGATGGAGGCGGCAGGTGCAGCAGGACATCAGCAAAGCGGGGCACGACGTGGCAGCGGCCGGGCAAGCCCTGAAGCGAGGGTTGAGGGGGTTGGGACTTAGGACTGATAGGGGTGCATCTTGAGATTGGTTGGAGCCAGCGGAGGTTTCGCGCTAGAGCCGGCGGCCTCCTCTCCCCGGCCCTCTCCTCCAGAAGGAGGAGAGGGAGATGAATTATTGGGCGGTATACCGTTTTACCCGGGGCCGCGGCCCACTGGCCCCGAGTTTGAGTGACAAATCGGCTTGGCGCCGTAGCGCAGGCTTCCAGTCTGCAGGGCTCCGAAGCGGGCCGATCCTCGAGAATTCCTATGGCTCTTCGATATCGTTGCTCATGCAGACTGGAAGTCTGCGCTACAGCAGGCCGGAGGTCTGCGCTACGCTGAAGGGCGGCCAATATCGCCCAAACTCCGTGGCAGTGGGACTGCGGCCTTGGCTACAAAGATACCGTCCCTGACGGGGCTTGGAACTAATCGGCAGCCGATGCTAAATCCGACCACGCGAGAATGGCACATCGGCCGAGAAGCCGTTGAAACGGCTATCCTCTCACGGCGCGCTGACCACCGCGCTGAAGCGCGGTGTTAATGAGACTTGGTGTGGTTCGATTTAGCCGCGGGAAGGCTGGGCGGGCAGCAGGATGGTGAAGGCGGTGCCTTGCCCTGGATCGCTTCGGGCTTCGATTCGGCCCCCGTGCTCGTGAACAAGATTCCGGGTAATGGCCAGGCCCAAGCCGGTGCCGTTGGCCTTGGTGGTGAAGAACGGCTCAAAAAGGCGGGCCATGTCTTCCGGAGCGATCCCGGCTCCCGTGTCGCGGACCACGATGCGCATCTGCGGCTCCTTGAGAAGCTCCCCTGGCCGGCCGGAAGCAGCGCCGGCCGCTACCACCTCGGTGACGACGGTGAGCTTGCCAGTGGTTCCCATCGCCTCGATCGCGTTCAGAAACAGGTTCACAAACGCCTGTTCCAGCGCGGCATCATTGCCCGGAATCTCATCTCGCTCGGCGCCGAAGGAGCGCTCGATGGCAATATCTTTCTCCCGCAGGGCCGGCTCAATCAGCCGGAGGCAGCGCTCCAGGACGGTGTGAAGGCGGATCTGACCGAACTCCCGCCGGCCGTTGCCGGCGAACTTTAACATCCGGCTGACGATGCCGTCCATGCGGTCCAGCTCGCGCCGCACCAGATCCGCCAGCTCGGCATCACGATTCTTTTCGAGCAGCAGCTCGACCATGGTTTTGGCCGGCACCAGCGCATTGCGGATCTCGTGGGCCATCGCGGACGAAAGCGTTCCCAGCCTGGCGAGCCGATCCAACTGCCGCAGGCGCGCGCCAATCTCTCCGGCCGAGACCTGTCCGCGCAGAATTAATATCGTCGTTGGCTTTCCGGGGGGTGTGGTTGTGGCGCTGGCCCGCAGCCAAAGCGATTGCTGGCCGGCCACTGGCACTTCCACGGCGCGTTCGCACGCCCCTTGGCCCGAAGCGCGCGCTTCAGCCACAACCGCTTGCAGGGATAAGGGCAATACATCCAACGACCAGCTCGAAGCGGGACTGGCGCTCAAACCAAGCATTTGCGCCGCATCCGGGGTGATCGCGCTGATGGCGTCCCCGGCCTCGATGAGAACCGCTCCGCAAATGAAGCAATCCCGCAATGCGTTCGCAAGACTTGACCCTTGCTCGCCCGGTTCCAAGCTGGCTGGCTTGTCGATCGGCATAATACAACTGTTCAGTGCGGGCATCCATCGGGCCTGGAAGGCAACGACTGCTCAATCGACCACTGCGGTTGAAAGGTTGCAGCGGTGGTCCTGATGCCCCGCATCCACCACGGAATGGCTGAACCTAGTGGCTTCTCCTGGACGCGACAAGAAAAAAGCTCCCGCCAAAGGGGGCAAAGCTTGCTTCGAGCGGCTTGGAAACCGCCTGGAAAGCCAAGGGCAGAAGAGCAGACGCCTGGTCCAGAGCAAACACCTGACAGGCGGGGGGAAAGAGTCGGACATTGAGGGTTGAGGATTGAGGGTTGAGCATTGAGCATTGAGGATTGAGCATTGAGCATTGCCTTTCCTATGGCCGCGGTATTCTACCTGTGTCTCGAATTGAGACACGGACAAGCAGAGCCACCAAGGACGCCAGCCGAGAATTCCCTGGATTCGTGACGAATTGCTGAATCCGCTCTCCCGTTCCTACCTCCAATCGAATCCGAGGGGGGCGTAATCGGACACTGCCTCCGCGGGGCGCGAACCGAGCGGGGCGCGGCTGTCGTGGGGCGCAGAAGGCCTCAACCAAGCGGGGGCGGGGGAATATCCCGGTGTCAGGCGCTATTCGCCACCCGCTGCGCCCGAGGTTCTTGGGGACAGCCAAGGGCGCACTGCGAGGGCAGGGCGCGTTGCGGCTCCGGAGGGGCTTTCCTGCCGATTTGCTTTGGCGTTGGCCCGAAAAATGTTACAACAAGGTGAGGCAAGCTCGTTTTGCCTCAAGCCGCGCCTCGTGCGTGGTCCGAGGGTTTGTTGGGTTTACAGGATACAACGTGCAGACAGAGACGGTCAGAACTGCGGCCATTAGTTCCCCGCGCAAGGCGCCTTTAGCGGCTTTGCGAAGCGCTGACGCGAGGGAGAGCCAGGTGGTTTGTCAGAATAGCCAGGGCGCCGAGATTCGCGCGAATCTGTTGCGCCTCACCCGCCATGCCGTGGTCTTCGAAGTTTACAACTGCGACCTGGCATTGCGAATGTCCGAGGTTCTCGAGGACTTCAAAGTTTCCGTTGAGGGCCGTGACGTTTATGACGGCCGCGCCGTCATCAGCAACCTCCTGAGCACCGGCACCGCACTGGTCTGCGAGGCCAGGCTGGACGACGCCAGCTTGACGTTGCCCCCCTTTTGTTCGACTGGAAACGGCGAACCGTCTCTGCGCGACCACTTCGCCGAGTTCGCCAATCGCTGGCGCCGATTCCACCAGGTCCGCCCGGAGTTCAAGGACGTCCTGGGCGACATGCAGACTTTCTTGAGCGATCTGCGCATCTGGCTTGATCAGGTCGAAATCGATATCCGCTCTTGTCCGTCGGGCGACCGCATGGATCGGGAGCGCAAGGCCATCGACGAACTGGCGGAGCCGGTTGTCGCCGGAATCAATAGCTTTATCGAGCGATTCGAAACCATTGCCGCCAGCCTGGAGGAGGAGTTGCACCCCGTTCATCGGGCCTACCTGCGGCGCCAATTGCATCCCCTGGTGCTCTGCTCGCCTTTCGCCTACCGCACCTTCCACAAGCCGCTGGGCTACGCCGGCGATTACGAGGTCGTCAACATGATGATGCGGCCTCCCTACGAAGGGAGCACGCTGTTTGCGAAGATGATTAACTTCTGGCTTCTCAGCCAGGCTCCCGTCCTGGCCCACCGCAACCGCGTCGCGTATCTGACGCGAAAGCTTACTGAGGAGGCCCTGAACGCCAGAGCCCATGGTCGCGTCTGCCGGGTTTATAATCTGGGGTGCGGCCCGGCTGCGGAAATCCATCAGTTCCTGGCCCAGCCGGTGCTGGGGGAATGCCTCCAGTTTACCCTGGCCGACTTCAACGAGGAAACCCTGGCACATGTCCGGACCGCCCTGGAGGGGGCGAAGCGAACCCATGGATGCTCGACCCGGATTGACTACCTGAAGCGCTCCGTTCAGCAGGTGATTAAAGAGGCGGGACGGGGTCTCTCACCGGCGTCGGAAAGCCGGTTTGACTTTATCTATTGCGCCGGCTTGTTCGACTATCTTTCCGATCCCGTCTGCAAACGCCTCACGGGCATTCTATACGACCTGCTGGCGCCGGGCGGGCTGCTGGTCACCACCAACGTCAGCGATGCGATGAACCGATCGCACCCGTTCCGCCATTCCATGGAATACATCCTGGATTGGCATCTGATCTATCGCAACGGCCCCGGCCTGAGCGCGCTGGCGCCCGAACGCGGTTTTGAGGAAGGCGGCAGGCTGGTGGCTGAGGACACCGGCGTGAACGTCTTTATCGAAATTCGGAAGCCCGGCCATGAATGAGACCTTCTCAGACACGGCGGAGATTCGCCGGGCGTTCGCCGACTATGATCGGCGGGTCATCATCGACAACGTCAAGATTGGCTGCGTCATCGGCGCCATCCTGATGCCTATCGGCGTGGTGCTCGATTACTGTGTTTACCGCGAGGCGGTGGGCCAATTCCTGGAGCTTCGCCTGCTCTCTTCCGCCCTGATCGGGCTGTTCTGGGGCATCGTCAATACATCCTTCGGCCACCGGCACGCCCGCAAGCTTGGCATCACCTTGGCCATGATCCCGACCTTGTTCATGTCCTGGATGATCTACCTGCGCGAAGGTTCCCAGTCCCCCTATTACGCGGGGCTCAACCTGGTCCTGCTGGTCATTGGCTTCGTTCTCTATTGGACATTTCTCGAAAGCCTGGTTGCGGTCACTCTGGTCATCCTGATGTACCTGGGAGCCTGCTTCCTGCACGGCGGCATCAGCCTTCACCACCTCGAAAACAACCTTTATTTCCTCATTCTGACGGGCACCACCGTTGTCACCGGCAGCTACTTCCACAGCAAGTTCCGCTTCCGCGAGTTCTCGTTGCGCTACGAATTGGACCGCAACCGCAGCGCCCTGGAGGCCAACAACCGCAAGCTCATGGAGCTGGACCAGATCAAGAGCCGGTTTTTCGCCAACATCAGCCATGAGCTTCGCACGCCCCTGACATTGCTGCTGGCGCCGCTGGAAACGCTGCTGCAACGCTTCAATCATGCTCTGGACCAGGAAACGCGCGACATGCTGATGACCATGCATTCCAACGGCATGCGCCTGCTGAAGCTCATTAATGACCTCCTCGATTTAGTGCGGCTCGAATCCGGCCGTCTGGAAATCAAGCCCGAGCCCCTGGAAGTGGCCGGGTTCATCAAGGGCCTGGCGAGCGCCGCCCGCCAGGTGGCCGACGATAAGCGGCTCCGCCTCGAGACGTTCGTCGATCCCGCCCTCGGAACCGTCATGGCCGATCGCGACCGGCTGGAAAAAATCCTCCTCAACCTGGTTTTTAACGCCCTGAAATTCACGCCCGCCGGAGGTCATGTTCAAATGCGCGCTGAGAAACAGGGCGAGGAGCTGGTTTTAGTTGTTTCCGATACCGGGATGGGCATCTCGGAAACGAACCTGCCCCATATCTTCGATCGCTTCTGGCAGGCGGACAGTTCCTCCAAACGCAAATACCAGGGCGTCGGCATCGGCCTGGCGCTGGTCAAGGAACTGGTGGAAATCCAGCGAGGCAAGGTCGAAGTCCAGAGCCAGGAAGGCAAAGGCACCACCTTCACCGTCCGGCTTCCATTCCAAAAGGCCGACGCTCTGCCGGAGGCCAAACCTCCGGACCCGTCTCAAGCCGATACTGCTGCCGAGGGGGAGGATCCCCACGCCTCTTCCGAGGAATGGCTGGCGAATCTCTGCCGGCGGGCCGAGCTTTTCCCCGCGCTGACTCCCGTGCAGAGTTCCCTCAAGCCGGCCGAAACCTCCCATCTCCGCCGCCGCCCCACCATCCTGGTCGCCGACGATGAACCGGACATGCTGCGGTTTCTCAAATCCCAGCTCCACACCCAATACGAAGTGCTGGAAGCCGTCGACGGCCAGCAAGCCATCGAGAAAGCCAGCCAGTTTCTGCCCGACCTGATCCTTCTGGACATGATGATGCCCGAGAAGGACGGCCTCCAGGCCTGTCGCGAAATCCGCGACCATACCCCCACGCAAAACACTCCCATTGTGATGCTCACCGCCCGCGCTGACGAGGACACCAAGCTGGCGGCCCTTTCGACGGGCGCCAACGATTTTCTTCCGAAGCCCTTCTCGACCACCGAGCTGCACGTTCGTCTCAAAAACCTTCTGGAATCCCACCAATACCAGCGCCGCCTGTCCAAGCAGAACCGGGCGCTCGAATCCGCCATCGAGCAGCTCAAGGATACTGAGACCCAGCTCGTTCAGACCGAAAAACTGGCCTCGCTTGGCCGCATGAGCGCCGGCATCATCCACGAAATCAACAACCCCCTCAATTTTGCCACGACGGGACTCTTTACCCTGCGCAACAAGGCCAAGTACCTCGCCACCGATCAACAGGAGGAATACCAGGAAATCCTCAAGGATGTGGAAGACGGCCTCAAGCGCGTCAAAACCATCGTGTCCGACCTGCGCATGTTCACCCATCCTGAGACCGAGAGCCGCGATCAGGTGGAGGTGGCCGAGGTGGTGGCCGCCTCCCTGCGCTTCCTGAGCAATGAGTGCAAGGACAAGATTTGCCTGGAGCAGCACCTGGCCGAGCGCCAGACCATCTGGGCCAACAAGAACAAGCTTATTCATGTCCTGATTAACCTGATCCAGAACTCGATCGATGCCCTCAGATCCAAGACTTTCCCCGCGGGAGAGCAGCCGACCATTTGGATCGAAGGCCGCGTCCAGCCGGACAAGAGCCTGCTCATCGTCCGGGACAACGGCACCGGCATCGACGATGAGCACCTCGACAAGATCTTTGATCCTTTCTACACGACCAAAGACGTGGGCGCCGGCATGGGTCTTGGCCTGGCCATCTGTTACCGCATCGTGCAGAACTGCGACGGACGCATCACGGTGCGCACCAAACCCGGGCAGTTTTGCGAGTTCACTCTTGAATTTCCCGAGAAAGGCCGCGTTTCAGATAACCAGGATTCCTCGCCTCAACACTCAACCTCTGAAGCTCAGCCGACACTGACCTGATTTGCCTCCGCTTTCACTATGGACAATCATTACGATTACAAAAAATTCGCCATCCTCTACGTTGATGACGAGGAGAAGTCGTTGAAGTACTTCGCTCGCGCTTTTCAAGATCAGTTCCACATCCTGACGGCGGTCAACGCGCAGGAGGGCTTGAAGCTCCTGGAAGCCCACAAGGACGAGATCGGCCTGCTCATGACCGACCAGCGCATGCCCGGCGAAAAGGGCGTCTGGCTCCTCGAACGCGCGCGCCAGATGCGCCCCCGCATCATTCGCATCCTGGCCACCGCTTACGCCGACATGGACGCGGCCATCGCCGCCGTCAACACCGGCGCCATTTACAAATATATCACTAAGCCGTGGGACCCGCCCCAGCTCGAATACACCCTCAAACGCGGCCTGGAATTCTTCATGGTCCAGCGCGAGCGCGACGAGCTGCTGCGCGAAAAGATGTCGGTCCTGCGCAACATGATGATTGCCGATCGCATCGTCAGCCTCGGCCTGCTCGCCGCCGGCTTGAGCCACCACATCCGAAACTCGCTGGTGGCGGTTAAAACGTTCCTCGATCTTGCCCCGATCAAGCTCGCGGAGGAAAAACTCGAGGTGCACGGCCTGCGCAACCCGGATTTCTGGAAGGAATATTACCAGAACGTCCAGGGCCAAATGGAAAAAATTAATAACATCCTCAAGGACCTCTGGACCGCCTCCGAGAAACCCGAATTTCGGTTCGGCGATCAGGTCCAGTTGCGCCAGGTGGTCGCCGAGACCATTGCCCTGCTCCAGGAGTCTTTCGCCGCCAAGAAAATCCAAGTCGAAAGCCAAATCCCCGATTCGCTGCCCACGCTGAATGTCGATAAGAAGAAATTCTACCGCCTCTTCGAGCTGCTCCTGAGAGACGAGATCGCCAGCTTGCCCGCCGGCAGCCGCGTCACCCTCGCGGCGGCCCCGCTGAAGACCTCGCGCGCCGACCGACAGGAGGTCCAGATCACCGTCAGCGACAACGGCCCCGGCCTGCCCAAAGAGGCTCTACGCCTGGTTTTCGATCCCTTCGTTGTTCGCAGCGACAGCCCGATGGAATATGGCATTCACCTCATGGCCTGCTACTTCATCGTCCACCATCATGGCGGCCGCATCGATGCCCGCAGCGAGCCCGACCAGGGCACCACCTTCACCCTGTACATGCCGGTCAACCCGAGCCAGGTCGAGCCGATTCGTGACGAAACCGACTTCCTCCAAAAAGTCATTCTCAGCGACACTCTTTGGGAGAAGCTTGTAACCTCCGACTAGCCTTATCCTAATCGCTGCGTATGGACTCGACCGGGTCGAGCCGGGCGGCGCGAGCGGCGGGGATCATCCCGGCCAGCAGGCCGACCAGCGTCAGGATGGAGCTGGAGACCAGGACCGCCGACAAGGAGACCGTCAGGGAAATGTCGCCTTGCCCGGAGGTATCGTCGAAGATGGGACCGAGGAACGGAAGCGAGCCGATGCTCCGGATAGCGGCGGCGGCGAGCAGGAAACCAATCAAGCCGCCCACCAGTGTCAGCAGCAACCCCTCGAAGAGAATCTGCAGGAGGATGTGGGAGCGCCTCGCCCCCAGGGCCTTGAGAATGCCGATCTCACGCGTCCGCTCCGTGACCGAAACCAGCATGATGTTGACCACCCCCACGGCCCCGATGCTTAGAGTCAGGGTGCCAATGATGGCCAGCAGGATTTTCAAACCGGCGCTGACGCTGCCGATCAGCGCCAGGTACTTATTCCACTCGATGATCGTGACGGCTTGCTCGTCTTTGGTGTTGAAGTTGTGGGCCCGGGCCAGCGACGCGCGGACATCGGCCACAATGCGGTCCCGGAAATGGTTGCTCGCCGGCAGCAGAACCACGTCGCTCAAATACCGGACGTCGGTCATCCCGGAAATGCTTGTCAGCGGCACAAAGGCGGTCATGTCGTCGGGGGATGCGTAGTTGGTGATTTGTGTCTTTTTCTTCAGGACGCCGATGACGGCAAACCGGGCGCCATTGATCTTGATCTCATTGCCGAGGGGCGGCAGGCCGCTGAACAACTCCTTGCGCAGGTTGTCCCCGATAACCACCACGCGGCGCCGGTGCAGGACGTCATCCTCGGACAAAAACCGGCCATCAGCCAAGTCCATGCCGCGAATGCGGCCGAAAGCGGCATAGACGCCGCTGATGGCGTAATCGCGGGTGCGGAAACCGAAGCTGCAGGTCCACCAGCGACGGACCTCGGGGGAAACGGCTTCCACGGTCGGCACGCCCTCCTGGATCGCCCTGACGTCGCTCAACTCGATGTTGATGTGGCGCCCGGAGCGCTCGCCGCCTGCCTGCAGACTGGTTTGCCCGGAGAAGACCACGACCAAATCCTTGCCGATCTGGAGGAAAGCTTTGGTCAGGGCCGTTTCGAAGCCCTGGCCATAGGCCAACAAGAGCATCAAGGAAGCCACACCCCAGACGATGCTGAGCATGGTCAACGCCGACCTGAGCCGGTAATGAGACAGCGCGCCGAGCGCTTCACTCAAGATATGCCAGATCATTCTCATTCGTGCCTTAGCGCCTCGACGGGTTCGAGCCAGGCGGCGCGGCGGGCGGGGTAAATGGCGGAGAGAATCCCTACCAGCACCAGGGTTCCGAAGGCCGCTCCGGCCGTTGTGGCGGTCACCGGCAAGCCCGAGAAGAGGGTCGGCAGGGGCAGGTGGTTGACAATCGAGCAGACCACCAGCGCCACCGCTACGCCGGCCAGCCCACTGACGAGGGTTAGCACGATGGCTTCCAGGAAAAACTCCATCAGTATCCGGCGGCGCTTGGCCCCGACGGCGCGCTTGACCCCGATTTCCCGAGTGCGCTCGGCCACCGAAACCAGCATGATGTTCATGACCCCCACGCCGCCCAGGGCCAGCGTGGTGACGGCTACGAACGTCAGAAACACCTGCATGGAATCGTAAATGGTGTTTACCATCCGCGCCTGCTGGACGGTATCCCAGGCCCAGAGAGCGCCGCGGTCCTCCGGGTCGAACCCGTGCCGCCGCCCCAGTGCGGCCTTGACCTGCTTGAGAGCGGTTTCATGGTCATCGGCCGTAACCGGCGCGAAAACGATATTATCGATGCGGCCGGGACCAATGAAGGGGCTTGGGTCGGGAAAGTGCCGGGCCATGGAGCTGAAGGGGATGAGCACCTTCTCTCCATCCAGGCCATTGTAAGAGGTGTTCTGGTCCTTCTTGGCCAGCTCCCCGATGACCGTGAAGGGAACGTCATCGATGAAAACCTGCGCCCCGGTCGCCTGGCGTTCCGCAAAGAGCTGCCGTTTGACCTGTTCGCCCAGGACGCAAACGTCCCGGGCGCGGTCGAAATCCGCCTCCGTAATCAGCCGGCCACGGGCGAGGTTCATGGTCCGGATCTTCTGGTAAACGGGAGCGATGCCATGGACGGAGAACTGGCCCGCATTAAAGGAGCTGTGGAGGGTTTCGTCTCGGGCCAGCTCCGGCGTCACATCCCGGACGAGGTAGCAATCCCGCTGGATGGCGCGGATGTCATCGATGTTAAACTGGATAAAGCGGCCGACGCGCTGGCCGCCGGCCTGAAGGCTGGTGCGGCCGCCCCAGAGGATGACGATGTCGGTGCCCATCTCGCACAACATATTGCGGTAGCCGGCCTTGAACCCGTCGCCAATGGCCAGCATGAAGATGATGGAGGCGATGCCCCAGGAGATGCCGAACATGGTGAGGGAGCTGCGCAGCTTGTGCGCCCAGATGTCGCGCAGGGTCTGCAGCAGGATCTCGATCAGGAAGATCATGGCAGCACCAGCTTGTCCCCTTCCTTTAAGCCCTCAGTCACCTGCGTGCGCTGGCCGTTGGAGATGCCAGTTTTGACTGGCACCTTGCGCCAGCCTTGCTTGGTCCCCGGCGCGAGCAATTGCGCCCAGGTGCTCTTGTCCTTCTCGTAGATGAGGGCGGTCTCCGGCGCCAGCAGGACATTCTTGCGCTCTTCCAGCACGATTTCCGCGTTGGCGGTCATGCCCACACGCAGCCTGCCTTGCGAGTTGGAAATCGTCACCCGCACCTCGAAGGTGGTCACATTGTTCTGGTCCCTGCCCATGGGCGCTATCCGCTTTACCACCCCGTCGAACGACTCATCCGGATAAGACTCCACTTTGGTCCGCACGCACTGGTTCAGCGCCGTTTTGCCGATGTCGGCTTCATCCACGTCGCCCTTGATATACACGCTGGTCATGTCCCCCAGGGTCATGATCAAGGAAGCCGCGCTGCCCAGGTTCAATATGGAGGAGACGGCGTCGCCCAGTTCGGTGGGCCGCTGCAGCACGATGCCACTGATTGGAGCGCGGATCGTCGCATAGCCAAGAGTCTCCTCCGCGCGGTCCAGCACTGCCTTGGCCGCGGCCACCTGCGCGCGGGCTTGCTGCGTCTGCGCGGCGGCCGTTTGCACCGAGGCCTCGAGCAACTGCTGGTGATTCTTCGACATTTCATAAGCCCGCTCGGCATCGTCGAGCTGTTGCTGCGAGGCGATCTTCTCCTTGAACAAACCCTGGGCCCGCTCGTAATCACGCCGGTCGAACTCCAGTTGGGGGTTGATGGCTTCCAGTCGGGCCCTGGCTTCGATGGCGATGGCCGCCTGGAGGTTGGCTTCCCCGGCGTCAAGAGAGGCTTTGGCTTCGCGCACCTGCGCCGCCAGGTCCTCCTTGTCCAGTTCCGCCAGGACCTGCCCTTGCGTGACCGACTCCCCTACGTCTACCAGCAAGGCCTGGATGATGCCGTTGGCCTTGGACTGAATGGTGACTCGGGACAGCGGCTCGATCTTCCCCCGCGCAACCACGGAGCGAGCGACATCGCCCCTCTCGACGGTGACGATCTTCTCAGGAGGGATCGGTTTGGCGGCCCGGAACGCCCCCGCGACCGCCAGCAGGACGAGGAGGAGCAAAGCCGTCCCCGCGATAATCCACAGTCTCAATCGCCGCTTCAGTTTCATAGATGGATTGACAATTGGCCCGTGGCCCAAGTTTCACTTTTTCTGCCCTCCAGTTGCCAGAAAATGCAGAAAGTGACAAGCGGCATCCAAGAGGAGCATCCCTAAAGCCCCCGCAGCCGCCTTCGCCGTATCGGGGCGCGGACGGCTCGTCCGCGTGTTTCCGGTGGCTGAAAACATTCCGACGAGGCGTCCGAGCTTCCGGTCGGCCGCGCCCTCTGCCGCCCTGGTTTTGCTTGCTCTGATGGTAATCTTGACAATCCCCGGCAAAACCGCATACTGGCCGGACAATGGTGAAACAACGTCTTTCCGCGCTTGCCTCCGCATCCCGCATTCCCATTCTGGCCCTCTGCGCCGGGCTGGCCGGCGTCCTGATGCAGAACCGGTGTTGGGCGGAGGACCTCACGACGATCGATGGCAAGCGCTATGAAAACGTGCGAGACATCAATCCTTCGCGCGATGGACTGGTTATTTCATACGGGCCGGAGGCCGATCCGGGCCGGACCAAGCTTTTCTTCAGGAATCTCCCGTACGAGATCCGGAAGCGATACAACTATGACGCTTTCGAGGAGGGCCTATCCAACGCCCGGTTCAACACTCCCATCAGCCTGACGCTCAACAACGCCTTCCGGCTCTCGAGCCTGGAGGCGGCAAAGAAAAAGGCCCAGGCCGAGCATAAGCTGCTTGGTTTCATCATGGTATGGGACATGATGTTCCAGCCCTGCAAGCCGTTGGACGAGGCCAGTCCGGGTGGCTTGGCCCACTTTTACACCGTTTTCAACAATGCGCTGGTGCTGGTCTTCGTCCGGCATGAGGACGAGTTGCCTGGTGTTCCCCTGGCGGTTGGAAAGGGCTTTTTCGGCCCGGATGAAGGCGGCATGGCGCCGAATATGGCGGTGGTCACGGCGGACTGCTCGCAGTTTATCTGCGAGATTCCGCTGGGGGGCAAACATTCTACCGGCGGGGTTCGCGAGCCGATTTTCCGGGACAAGATTGCCGTGATTAAACAATTCCTCGCCAACCCCGAAGCGTTCGCTCCCAAGCCGGTCGAGCAGACCAACTCCGCCGGGACGGGCGACGCAGGGAGTGCCACCGCTCAGCCCGCCAAAGCCGACGGCGACCCGGCCGAGATCATCCCCGGCCAGCCCCTCGAAGGCATTCGCAAAATCCCGCAATCAGCGCGTCTCCTCTATGGAGGCATTGCCATTGGGGCGTTGGCGCTGGTGGTTGCTGCGCTACGTCTGCTCCGGAACAGGGCGGGGTAGCGGCGTGAAGTGTTGAAGCGTCCAGGACGTTGGAACGCCTCAGTGCCAGGATGCCGCGAGGTTGGGAGTGTCAAGCGAGCAACCGCATGAGCAGGTGGGCGACTTTGACGACCAACAGCGCGGCAGGCACGAAAAGGAGTTGGGCCAGCAGGGTTCCGGCAAACCGTCCGGCAACTTGCCAGATAACAATGTGGCTTACGGCCGAAACAGGGCGGCTCCCGCGCAGGGCCTGATCGGTAATGAGCGCCGAGACTGGGTCCACAAGGATGACGAAGAGCAGGGTGCCCACGCCGTTGACGACGCCACTGAGCGTGGTGGCTGTGCGCACCAGCTCCGGGGTGAGGGCGCTCGCGTAGATGGTGGAACTGACGCCTACGGTATAGACCGCCGTCACCAGGGCGGTGAGCAGGAAATACGACCGGGGCAAATTGAACCGGCTGGCCTTGCGCACGCTCTCCGGCAGGGGCAAGCGGAAGTGCTGGCTGATTCGGCTGAATCCGCGCGTGGACAAGGTGTGGATCACCAGCGCGAGAAAGGAGCCATGCGCCTCGTATGCCAGGGCGCCGCGGCTGAAGAGCGACGTGAAAGTCGGAATGAGCATCGCTCCAAGCAGAGTGCCTGCGCTGGCGGCGGCAATGATGAAGTGAAAGCCGCGCAGCAGATCTCCCACGTTTCCCTGGTGGACTAATCGGTCCACAGCCGCGCCCAACAGCGGCGCCTGAAGCGTGTTTGCCACTCGGCTCAGCAGCGACACGATACTGAACAAGGCTCCCGTGAGCGCCAGGCGGCCCGTGCGCACACCCGCAATGCGCGAGGCGTAGGAGGCCGTGTCCACGCAATGGACTGCCACGGTCAGAAGCAGGATGACGGCCAGGTTGGGCACGAGGCAAGATGGAGGTTACAACCTATCTGACCTTAGAGCGGCGGCAGCGGCACGCCGTCGCGAAGGGCTTGCTGGTACAGGGCGGCGGCCCCCGAATCGTCCCCGTTGAGTTTGTCGATCCAGAATCGTCTCAGGACGGCAGTGCTGGAGATGGGATCGAGCTGGAGAAGCAAATCGTCAGCCAGGCGGCTGACCGTATCGCCTCGGAGTTGACGCGTAACCACGGCGGCTTCATCGGGGTCAATGGCGCGAAAAAGCGCCCACTCGTCGGGCTGGCGGAACGAGGGGAACAGGAGTCCATTTTGTTTCATTAACTCGACGGCTTTAAGCACATTGGTGTTCCTGCTGGCGATAGCCCCCCGCGGGTCATTGCGGCCGAGGAGGAAGGCGATGCGGTCTCGGGGCGCCATTGCCCGGCGGGTTTGTTCGACCAAGCGAGCGTAGTCGCCGCTTTGCTGCTTCAGCTCGTCCTCCGCGCGATAGAAGTGGGCGGCGATCAAGGTGAGGAGGCTGGAGCTGGTGGGTTGGCGGTGGTGGATGGCTGCGGCCTGGTCGAGGAGTTGTTGGCTGTCGGTGACGGCGCCGGCCAGACCGGCCTGCTGTTGCAGTCCGTTTAGCTCGGTTTCGACGAAGCCCCGGGTCAAGGGATGATCCTTGACGGCGGCGGAGGCGAGCAATCCCTGGTATCGGCGGAGTTCGTTCTGGATCCGATCGAGCCGTTCCTTGTCTTTGGCGGGGTCGTAGGCTTCGCGAGTGTTCCGAACCAACTCGGACATATCCGGCGCGGCGATGCGCATCCGTTGTTGCAGCTTTTGAAGTTCACCCAGGTCGCGGAAGCCCTGCTGGAGCTGCATGCTGATGGCGTAAAGGCCTGGATTCTTGGGAGCGAGCAACAGGGCCTTGTCCAGGTAGGCGAGGGCCTTTTTCATGTGCTCGTTCTGGCGCAGTTGCTCCATGACGGCCGCGCGACTTTGCTCGTCGGCGTAAAGGCAATGGAGCATCGAATAATCGGGGCCGGTCTTCAGGGCGGCAAAACGGATTGCGTCCCCGACAACATCCATGTAGGCGCGCGTGATGAGCAGGTCGGCGACATTTAACAACAGGATACTGTCCCCCGGCGAAAGGGCCATGGACTGCTCGAGAAGCGCCAGTCCGTGATCATGGTCGGCCAGGTTGCCCGTGGCGTAATAGAGGTCGAGATAAGCCAGGCCGCAATTGTTCATCAGGACGGCGTTGCGGGGCATGTTCTCATAGCCGTCGATCGCCTTGCGCAGGAGTTGGGCCGCCAGTTCCCGGTTGCCATCCTGCAAGGCCTTGTCACCGCGCGCGCAGTTGAGCTGAATCTGGATGCTCGCGTCGCCGGGGTCCGATTTTTCCAGCCAGGCAATTTCCTCCTGCTGGGTTTTCTTGAGCAAAGCGCGCAAGGCGGCAGCGGAAAACTTGTCTTTATCTGACTTGGCGGTGCGGTAGGCCTCCTCCGCCAGGTCGCGCGCCTGGCCCTCCTCGCCGACCGCTCGCAACGTCTGAGCCAGGCGCAGCAGCAGCGGACAAGCCCGCTTATGCGAAGCCAGGAGCTGGGCGAAAAGCTCTCCGCCTTCCGTTGATCTGCCCAGCCAGTAATAGACCTGGCCCAGGAAAAGACGATATTCGTCCGTGTCGCCGGCCAGGCCGCGGATGGCGAGAAAGGTCTTCTCGGCGGCTTCCAGCTCGGTCTTGCGGGCCGCGGCATCGGCCAGGTTTTGGGCGCGATTCAATTGGACCATTCCCAGGTCGAGGGTGACATGCACGACCTGGCTTGCGGTGGTCATGTCGGCGATCGCGCGTTTGACACCGGGATCGCTGTCCATTCGCTTGCGGACGTAGCTATTCACCAGCGCTTGCTTTTCTGTCTTCGAGCCCCGCTTGTAGGCGTCATAAAAAGAGGGGTCGCCGAGGTTGTGGTTCAGATCCTCGATCGAGCGCGTGGAGACGGCTGCCATGGCGTTGGTGTAGTTCCTCTCCAGCGAGTGCAGTCTCTCCAGCCGGGTCTGGACATAAGGATACAGCAATCCGTAGGCATCCTCGTATTGTCGTTCCTCGATCAAATGCTGGCCAAGGATGCGCGCGCCCTCGGTCGCGCCCAGCTTCTGGCGGTACGGCGAGAGCAGTTGATAACAGGGATCGAACTGTTTCTGCTCCTCGTAGATGAGGGCGAGTTCGACCACCCGATTGGTGTTGTCCGGGTTGGCGGCGATGGCCGCCTTGAGCAGATCCATCTCCAGCGGCTTGATGGAGGCGGCGTTCGTTCCGCCGCCCAGCGCAGCCACCTGCCGCAACAGCCCGACCGCGCCGTCCGGATTTGTGCCGCGGAGTTTCCGGACCAGCGCCATTCCTCGCTCGTATGCGTTCGGCACCAGCGGCTCCGGCGAGTTGATGCGCCCCGGCAAGCCGGCCAGCAAACGGAAGGCGGCCTCGAGGTTGTCAGGCGAGTCATTGGTCAAACTTTGCTCGAGGGCCTCATGCAAGCCTTGTCGGGCCGGTTCGGCCTGGAGGGTGGTCCCGAGGGCCACCTCGCGATAAATGCGGGCCGCTTCAAGGGGCTTGCCTGACTTGAGCGCCTCCTGGGCGTGGCGGATTTCCTGCCTGGCGAGATAGTCAGGCGAGGTCTTGTAGGACTTTTCCGCCAGGATGCCGGCGAACATCAGCGAAAGCAGGAGAATGCCGAAATTGCACGACTTCGCGAACGAGGAGAGCCGTTCCTTACCGATGAAATACCAGCCCCGATCGGCGTTCGCGACCCGGTAGGCGGCCAGGGCGAGGATCGGCACAAAGACCACGCAAATGCAATAGGTCTTCACGTACGTGTTCGTCTCCTGGTCGTAATCGCGGCGGCCATACATGCCGAGGCCGATGCCGTTGATGCGAATGAGCGTCGGCGGATGTTTGACCGGGCGCAGGTCGGGGAATTTGAGGCGCAGATGGTCCGGGATTCCAGGGGTGTTGTTATTCATGGGTTGAGGGAGCAACAGGAAGCAGTGCCTGCCTTGCTGCTTCCGGCAGGGCCGCGAACACCGATTCTCTCGATGGCGAATCCATTGGCTGCCCGCAATTGAAGTCGATAGAGCCGGGTTTAACAATAAGTTTTTGGCCGATTTTTCAATGGCCATCGTTGCGACGAGGGGATAGCCTCGCCCCGATTCGATAACTCTATGTGCTCAAACCCTTTGACGGCTTTCATTACGACAAACAGCGAAGTAGCGAGGCCCAAGATCCGGGAGACCAACCGCTCCACCTCCGGCGCGCGACGTCCTGGGCTCCCGTTCCGTCCCGCGTTCAGGCTCTTCTTTGCGTCCGTGTTGCTTCTGATCCTGGCTCTCTCCGAGGGCAAGCTTCAGGCCCAGTACTATCCGCTCGCGCTGAACGCGACCCTCACCGTCCGGTTTCAAGAGTCGTCGAGCGATCGCAACGGAGTCTCCAGCTACAAAACCACGGTCGCCCGGCTGGAGACCAAGGACCTTCTCAAGCTCCTGGGAGCGGCGACCTCCACCAATCTCGACGGCGCGAGGCTGGTGCTGGCTGGCCGAACCTCCACCAACTTCGAAGTGCTTCGCGGCACGAATATTCTGATGGACGTTTCGCGCTTTTTCTCCATCAACGATTCGACCAATGTGCTTGCCGACGGTTCGGCCAACAGTGGCACGGGCGTGTACCGCCTCGAGAACTGTTTCATGCGCACCGTCAGTTTCAATGACGGCGCCGGCACCAGCTTTGGCTTTAGCGGCATGGCGCAAGATGATTTCCACGGTGGCTCCAGCGGCAGCCATGGCCAACAGAATTTCGGCGAAACCGTCACGCTCACGGGCGCCGGTCCCGGCCAGTACAACGCCAAATTCGCAATCTTCTCCGGCAGCCTTACCCTTGCCGGCCAAGCGTCCTACTGACAAAGAGCCTGCCACAGCAGGTCCGCCTGGTTACCGTCAGCCGTGCACCCCGCGGGTTTCAGGCAGTATCCCTGGCTCTTCTTTTTTGTCCTGTTTTAGGACAGGCGGTCTGGTCCACCAGCAGCCAATGTAGGTTCCGCGCCAAAACCCAAGATCTCGCTCAGGCCGCATCAACCCGGCTTCAAGCCGATCGGCCTGTATTCATAGGCTTTTCTGCCATTCGGCTCGTGAATGGTGTCGAATCTGCTTAATCCGCATCGACTTCTTGCCGACAGGAATGGTAGAACTGTATGGTTTAAACGCTAGTATATGAATTTGCCCGTTTCCCACGTGCTGCTCGTTGAGGACGATCCGAAGATGCCGGAGCTGATGGCCGTGTTGTTGCATGACGACAATATCGTGATGGCTAGCGCCAAGGATGCCCCGGAGGCCCTCGCCGCCGTTCGGGAGCAGCGCTTCGATCTGATCCTGCTGGATCTGGGGTTGCCTGGAATGAATGGATTCGACTTGCTGCGGCAGTTCAAAGCGGCTCCCGAGATCGAGTCGATTCCGGTGATTGTGCTAACCGCCTGGAACAGCACCAGCGACAAACTGCGCGGGTTTGAACTCGGCGCCGTCGATTACCTGACCAAGCCCTTCGAATCGGCCGAACTGCGCGCCCGCGTCCGGGCCGCCCTGCGGGCTCATCGGCTGCAGAATGAATTAACCCAGGCCAATCGGGAACTGCTGAGCGCCCGCATTGCCGCCGAAACCGCCGCCCGCGCGAAGGCCGATTTCCTGGCTAACATGAGCCATGAAATTCGCACACCCATGAACGGCATCATCGCGATGTCGGGATTGCTTCTCGAAACACCACTCAACCACGAGCAGCACGGGTACGTCGAAACCATTTATGCCAGCAGCGAATCGCTCCTGACCATCATCAACGACATCCTTGATTTCTCCAAAATTGAGTCTGGCAAACTCGAGCTGGAGCGCCAGCCCTTCTCGCTCCGCAGCTCTATCGAGGAGGCGCTGGATCTCCTTGCCGCCAAGGCGGCCGAAAAGAAGATCGACATCGCCTACCAGTTGGAAGACGGCCTTCCCGGCCAGCTTCTCGGCGACGTAACCCGCCTGCGCCAGGTTCTGGTCAACCTGCTTGGCAACGGCATCAAGTTTACGTCCCAGGGCGAAGTGGTTGTTCAGGTGAAGATCATTTCCCGTCCCGATTCTGCCGACGGCAACGCCGGCGCCTGGAACCTGCATTTCTCGGTACGTGACACCGGCATCGGCATCCCGGTGGACCGCCTGGCGCGCCTCTTCAAGTCTTTCAGCCAGGCTGATGCGTCGACCACCCGCCAATACGGCGGCACCGGCCTTGGTCTGGCCATCAGCAAACGCCTGGTCGAGCTGATGGGGGGCAAGATGTGGGTCGAAAGCGTGCCTCAAAAGGGTTCGACTTTTCATTTCACCCTGCGGTTGCCCGCGGCGCCCGAGGCAGAGCAACCTCAGATCGAAGACCCCCAGCCGCAGTTGGCCAACCTGCGCCTGCTGGTGGTGGACGACAATCCAACCAATTGTCGTATCCTGACGGTGCAGACCACCAAATGGGGCATGGTCCCGCGTGATACGCAAAGTGCTTCTGAGGCCCTCGAATGGCTCCGCGCCGGGCAGACCTTTGATCTGGCCATCCTCGACATGCAAATGCCCTCGATGGACGGCCTCATGCTGGCCAACGAAATCCGCAAGCTCCCCTCCGCCGCCAACCTGCCGCTGGTCTTGCTCACCTCCATGGGTGTCCATGCCGACAACCCCGAATTTGCCCGCGCCGGTTTCGCGAGTTGCCTCACCAAACCGATCAAGCCCGCCCAGCTCCGTGAAGTCCTCGCCCGGGTGGTCTCCGGCGCCAAGTCAGCCCCGAGGAAAGTCCCGGTCGCTTCGAAGTTGGATCCGACTATGGCCAGCCGGCTGCCGTTGCAGGTCCTGCTTGTCGACGATAACGCTATCAATCAAAAGGTCGCCAGCCGGCTCTTGCAACAGATGGGCTACAAGGCCGATCTGGCCGGCAACGGCATCGAGGCCCTCCAGGCCCTCGACCGCCAGCCCTACGATCTGATCTTCATGGATGTGATGATGCCCGAAATGGGCGGCTTTGAAGCTACCGCTGCCATCCGCCAGCGCCAGCAGCAGAGAGCGCAGTTCCCAAACTACAAGTCTCCCATCTTCGTCGTGGCGATGACGGCCAATGCCATGCAGGGCGACCGCGAAAAGTGCATCGAGGCCGGCATGGACGATTACATGCCCAAACCGGTGCGCCCCGAGGATGTACGGACCATCATCGAGCGCTGGGGACCCAAGGTCAGCCAGCCCCAAGCCTCCGCCCCGGCTCAGCCCGCTGCCCCTCCTCCGACTGCCAGTCCCGCTCCCAGCCCCGCCGCCGCGGCTCCGCTCGCCCCAGCCGAGCAACCTCCCGTCGACATGGACCGGCTCAACGATTTTACCGACGGCAACGCCGACAGCATGCGCGAACTGGTCACCCTCTACATCACCCAGACCTGCGGCCAGATCGAACAGCTCGAGGCGGCTGTCCATGCCGGTCAGGCTCCCGAGGTTCGCCGGCTGGCCCATAGTTGCGCCGGGGCCAGCGCGACGTGCGGGATGCGCCGCCTCGTCCCAATGCTGCGCCAGCTCGAGAAGGAGGGCGGCGAAGGCAACCTGGCCAACGGCCCCCAGCTCTGCCGCGACATCAATGCCGAATTTGCCCGCATCCGCACATTCCTGGAAGCTCACCTGGCCTCTCTCCCGGCGGTTACCTCTCCGGCTTGAGCATGAAAAAAATCCTGATTGTTGAGGACGACCAGATTGTTGCGAATATCTACCGAAACAAGCTTTCGATTGAAGGCTTTCGGGTCGAGATCGCCCTGGACGGCGAGATGGGCCTGGACACCGCCCGCGCCTTCCACCCTGATGCGGTGGTTTTAGATCTCATGCTGCCAAAAATGACCGGCGTGCAGCTCATGAAACAGATCCGCGCCGAGCCGGGCATGGCCGAGCTGCCCATCATTGTCTTTTCCAACACCTACCTGACGAACATGATCCAGGAAGCCTGGAAAGCCGGTGCTACCAAGTGCCTCTCCAAAGCCAGCTGCACTCCCAAACAGGTCATCGACGTCATCCGCAGCGCCTTGGGATCCGGGGGGGCTCACGGCGCCGCTCCCCCTCCATCGGCCACGACTCCGCCTCGCGGCGCAGCCGCGTCCGGCGTTGATCCACCCTCTCCATCACCCCCCGTTTCCGATGCCGAGTTCCAGGCCCAGCTAAGGGCTTCGTTCGTGGAGGGTCTGCCGGCTGCCTTGGTCGCCTTCCGCAGCCAGCTCATGGCTTTGGTCAAAGCCGAGGGCGAACCCGCTCGGGTCAAAATGTTCCAGGAACTCTACCGCCGCATTCATGGGCTGACCAGCAACGCCGCCATTGCCGGCCTGGTCCAGATCGCCCACATGTCGGACGCTCTGGAGGCCCTCCTGAAAGAACTCTACGAGAAGCCCAAAAACATCAATGCCTCGACCATGCGGACGGTCGCAACGGCCATTGATTTTCTTGGCTTCCTCTTCGAACATGGCCTGTCATCGGATCAACACGAGGCGCGGGCTCCCAACATCCTGGTGGTCGATGACGAAGTCATCTCCCGCCGCGCTCTCACCTACGCTCTCGAAAAGGCCAAACTCAAATGTGCCGCCGTCGAAGATCCGCTCCTCGCCTACAAGATGGTTTCGGAGAAATCCTTTGATCTCATTTTTCTGGACGTCGATATGCCCGGCATGACCGGTTTTGAACTCTGCGCCAAGCTTCGCGCCCTGCCGTCCTGCAAGAAGACTCCAGTCGTTTTTGTCACCAGCCTCAACGATTTCGAGAGCCGCGCCCAATCCACCATGAGCGGCGGCAACGATTTCATCGGCAAGCCTTTCCTGTTCATCGAATTGGCCGTCAAAGCCCTGATCCACCTCCTGCGGGCTCGCCTGGCCTCCAAGTAGGGCGGGGCGTCCTGGCGGGGTTGCGCCGCCAATTCCCCACTTTTGACATTCCCCCCGTATCTTACTAGTGTTTCCCCATGGAATCGCTGCACGCCCCATGGCGAATTGAGTATATTCTGGCACCCAAGCCCGTTCAGGCTGACAGCCTGTTCACAACCATCGCACAGTCCGGCGATGATGAGGCCAACCACGTTATCGCGCGCGACCGCACTTGCTATGCGCTGCTCAACACCTACCCCTATACCGGCGGCCATTTGATGGTGGTCCCTTACAAACAGGCCCGTGACCTCAATGATCTGACCGACGACGAACTCGCCGATCTCATGAAGCTGACGCGGCGTTGCCAGAACGCGCTGACCCAGGTGATGCACCCCCACGGGTTCAATATCGGGATCAACCTGGGCAAGGTAGCCGGCGCCGGCATCCTCGGCCACCTCCACATTCACGTTGTGCCCCGCTGGGAAGGCGACACGAACTTCATGCCCGTCCTCGCCGGCACCACCGTTGTTCCTCAGGCGCTGGCCGACCTTGCGGCCCAGCTCCGCGCCGCCCTGGCCTCTTGAATTCCTCCACGTCGCATGCCTACTGAAACCCTTCATTTCGAAAACGCCCGCCTGGCCCAGCAGCTCTACAACAACGACCCCAGCAACCTCCAGGCCCTCGAAAGCCAGCTCGGCGTCAAAGCCACCTCGCGCGAAGGCTGGATCAAACTCGAAGGCGAGGCCGATGCCATCGACCGCGCCAAGCACCTGTTCCTGCTGCTGGAGGGATCGGTCCAATCCGGCACGCCGGTTCGGAGCCGCGAGTTTTCCCACGCGCTGACCATTGTCAAACACGAGGGGGTCTCCACCCTGAAGGACATTATGTCCGACCGGATCCAGACCTCGGAAAAGAAACCGAATGTTACCGCGAAAACCGTCGGCCAGAAGAAATACCTGGATGCCATCCGCCGTCACGATGTCACCTTTGGCATCGGTCCCGCGGGCACTGGCAAAACCTATCTTGCCGTCGCCATGGCTTTGGCCGCCCTGCGCGAAGGGGTGGTGTCACGTATTATCCTGACCCGGCCCGCCGTCGAGGCCGGCGAGGCCCTTGGCTTTCTCCCGGGCGACCTGTATGAGAAAATCATGCCCTACTTGCGGCCCCTCCACGACGCCCTGCATGACATGCTGCCCGCCGAGGAGGTCCAGAAACACACCGAACGCGGCGTCATCGAGATCGCGCCGCTGGCCTACATGCGCGGCCGCACCCTCAACCATGCCTTCATCATCCTGGACGAGGCGCAGAACTCCACTACCGAGCAGATGTTCATGTTCCTGACCCGGCTCGGAATCAGTTCAAAAGCGGTGATTACCGGCGATGAGACGCAAATCGATCTGCCAACCCATCGCCATTCCGGCCTGCTCGAAGCCCACCGCGCGCTGCGCCACATCGACGGCATCGCGATCGTCGAGTTCACCAAGCGCGATGTTGTCCGCCATCCCCTGGTCCAGCGCATCATCAGCGCCTACGAAGAGCACCGCGCCACCTCTCGCCCCCCGCGGCCGGGCGATGACGCATGAGCTCGGGTCTGACTCTGCGCAATCGCCAGCGCACGCGTCCGGTGGAAATGCGGACTTTGCGCCGCACTCTCACCGGGCTGCTCCGCGAACTCTTCCAGCAGGAAAAGTTCGAACTTGGCTTTTATCTCGTCGCCGCGCCCGAAATGACCCGGCTCAACGAGACCTTTCTTCGCCACCAGGGCTCCACGGATGTCATCGCCTTCGACTACGCCGATCCCGCCCGGCCCGGCTTCCTTGCCGGGGAGGTTTTCATTTGCGTGGATGAGGCTATTATCCAGGCCCGTCGTTTCCGCACGACTTGGCAAAGCGAAGTGGTCCGTTACGCGATTCACGGTCTGCTCCATCTACGCGGTTACGATGACCATGCGCCCCGCGCGCGCGCGCGCATGAAACGGGAGGAGAATCGACTGCTGGGATTGGCAGAGGGATGGCCGGAATAGCCAATAGCCGACAGCCGGCGCGACCAGGAGGCCAATGTCAGCCGGGAATTACACCGAATGGTTGCAATTTGATGAATCGACTTATTCAAGTGATTGGGGAGCCGTGGGACGGCTAAATGTGTTGCCGCCTGACGTCAGAACAACCGCAGTGTTCCTTCGGAGAAAAACTCCCCATACCCAACGGTGAAAATCGCGCAGCCGTACAGCGCATGCTCCACCGCCACCAACCACAAAGACCTGGTCCGTTGATAAGACCTGGCGAAGAGCACGCCGCCGATGAAGGTCAGAACCACGGCTAGCCAGTTACGGAACACGATGTGGGCGAAGCTGAAGGCCATGGCGCTCGCCAGAATCATTCCGACATCCCGGCCAAATAACGGACGATAGCGTTCAAAAAAGAACACTCGATAGGCGAACTCCTGGGGCAGGACTGAGGCGATCGGATAGGCGCACATCACCGCCATCCAGATCGCGGGATGCCGCAAGGCCAGCGTGAACAGCGAAGCTGGATTGACAATCCACAGCAGGAGCAGCAACGCAGGGACAGCGGCCGCGTAGTTCAACAGGATCCTTCGCCATTCCGCTTTCGGAGCGCCAGTTCGCAACAAGCCTCGCAGAGCAGCTCGGTTGCGCAGACGCAGGAGCAACCAGCATCCGCTGGTTATGATGATCAGGAGCAGAATAACGGGAAGCGCGATCCAACCGCGGGCATAAGCCGCGGGCACCCCTGCGAACAGCGTTACGCACTCGGCGGCGAGCGGAAACAGTCGCCCGCAACCTGGCGCTTCAGAGCGGCTCATCCTGGCAAACATGCGTCCTCCAATTCCACGAGGAAAAATGGAACAGGTCAACTGTTTCAAGGTGGGGTGTTCTTGGTAGTATCTGCGCGCTTCATACCCCATACGCCAGGCAGACTGAAAGTCTGCGCGACAGCAAACCTGAAGCCTGCGCTGCGCTGAAGGGCGCCGGCTGGCCCTTGCGCTAGGCGCCAGCCAGCGAGTTTAGAACTCCTGGAATCCGCCTTCCAGCGGAATGGCCTGTTTGGAGGATGACGCGGCCCCGGCCATGGCGTGCTTCTGGCCTTTGGCTGCGCTCTTGGTTCCCCGCGCTTCCGTGGGCGGCTGAGTTCGGGAGGCTGGGGGAGAGGCGCCGCCTTTGGGCATATTCATTGAGCCTGAAGCGGGAGCAAAGCGAGCCTGTGCCGCCTGCGCCTCGGCGCCGACCAAGGCGAGGAGTTGGACGACAGCCTGCTTCATCGATTCGGCTTGCGCATTCAGCTCCTCCGAGGCGGCGGCGCTCTCCTCGGCATTGGCCGCGTTGGATTGGGTAACCTTGTCCATCTGGGAGACCGCCTGGTTCACCTGGGTGATCCCCTGGCTCTGCTCCCGGGACGCGGTGGCCACCTCGGCCACCAATTCATCGACTTGACGAATCCGGCCGACGATTTCCTCGAGCGCCTTGGCGACTTTGCCGCTAATCTCTACACCCTGGCCGGTCTTGTCGATGGCCCCCTCGATCTTGGCCGAGGTCTCTTTGGCCGCCTGAGCGCAACGCTGTGCCAGGCTGCGAACTTCGTCGGCGACCACGGCAAAGCCCATGCCGGCTTCACCTGCGCGGGCTGCTTCGACCGCGGCATTCAGAGCCAGGATGTTGGTCTGGAAGGCAATCTCGTCGATGGTCTTGATGATCTTGGCGATCTCATCGCTTGAAGTCTTGATGCCGTCCATCGCCGCGATCATGTTCTGCATATCCGCGGCTCCCTTTTCGGCCGCCGAGCGGGTTTCCCTGGCCAGCTCGTTGGCTTTCTGGGAGTTGTCCGCGTTGCGTTTAGTCATGGACGACATCTCTTCCAGGGAGGAGCCGGTTTCTTCCATGGACGCCGCTTGCTCGCTCGCGCCTTCGGCCAGCGATTGGCTGTTGCCGGACACTTGGGCCGCCGCCGAAGCGACCTGATTGGATCCATCATTCAGCGTCGTGGCAACTCGGCTCAGCAGCAGGCTGGTGCTCCGCGAAATGAAATACGACAGCCCCATGCCGACGAGGACCGCCAGGGCGAGTCCGATGAGAATGCCAACTTGCGAGCTGCTGACGGCAGACTGAATGCCATGGGTGGAGGCGTCCGCGTTGGTCTTGATGAAATTGACCAGGGCTTCGAGGTTTGAGAGATACCGCACGGAGGCGGGATCGAGCTGCGTTCTGCCGAGGCGATAAGCTTGAGTATTGTTGGTGGCCTGGCGGCTCATGGCGATTACGTCGTTGCGGATTTTGACATATTCGGCGCGGGCAGTCGTGGTTTGCTCCAGCAATTGCTGCCCCTTTGCGGTGGTCAAAAGCCCCTTGAGATCCTCGTATATCTTGTCGTTGTCGGCCGTTACGGCTTTCAGATCTCCTTCCAGCCGCTGCATGTCCGCCGGATCGTCGCTGCCGATGTGCCGATAGACGATCTGGTTGTAATCCACCGCATTTCTCTGGGCGCGATAGACCAGTTGCATGGCGGGCAAGGCTTGGTTGCTCATCCGCTCGGAATGGCCGCTGATCGTCTTGAGGCGCGTGAATGAGAAAATCCCCAGCGCCGCGGCGACCAGGATGACACTCGCAAATCCGATCGTGATTCGTTTCCCGATAGTTACTTGTTTCATTAGGCAGCAGTTTGTCGGGCTCCAGATCCTTGGAATGCGTTGGCTCTTGTCCCTGTATTCTTTCCATTGTGGCTACTGCAATGGCTGTTGCATCAGGACACCCAACCCGTGTTCATTCTCTGGGCTGAAACCCATATTTAGCGAACGTTATAGCCGATCTACCCTTCTATCGGCGGTTTTTGCCCCCGCTTTAGCAACATTGGGTTGGAGGGCAGGTGGGGCTGAAAGGCCTGGGTGAGGGGCGAGAGTTGTTGGGGGCGCGACGGTGCGTTCCGGCAATGCGCGAGACTCCGCGGCTGCGGTTGGATACTTTAGTGCTCAGTCCGGCATGTGTTCCCGCAGTTCGCTCAGCCAGACCTCAGCCTCGGCATCGCTGGGAGCGCGCCAATCGCCGCGGGGCGAAAGGGAGCCGCCGGAGCCGACTTTGGGGCCGTTGGGAATCGCGGAGCGCTTGAACTGGCTCAGCTTGAAGAAGCGCAGCAGGAACACCTCAAGCCATTTCTTGATGGTCGGCAGGTCGTACTCCATCCGTTTCTCGGGGGGCAATAGATCCGGCCAGTCGCCCTGGTTCTTGTCCGCCCAGGCGCTCCAGGCCAGGAAGGCCACCTTGCTGGGACGGAACCCATAGCGCGTGATGAAATAGAGGTTGAAGTCCTGCAGCTCATACGGCCCGACGGTCTCGGCGGTCTTTTGTGCCGGTCGGGTCGAGTCGCCCGTGGCATGCGGCACGAGTTCGGGGGAGATCTCGGTGTCCAGAATGCCTTGCAGCGTCGCGTTGGCGGCCGCGTCAAGCTGGCCTGACGAGATGACCCAGCGGATAAGGTATTGGATGAGCGTCTTGGGCACCGAGACGTTGACGTTGTAATGCGACATGTGGTCGCCGACGCCGTAGGTCATCCAGCCCAGGGCCAGCTCGCTCAAATCGCCCGTGCCAAGCACGAGCGCGTTGTGAAGATTCGCCAGCCGGAACAGATGGGATGTCCGCTCGCCGGCCTGGACGTTCTCAAAGGTCACATCGTAGACCTGTTTTCCGGCGGCAAAGGGGTGGCCGATGTCGCGGAACATCTGCAAGCAGGACGGTTTGATGTCGATCTCGCCGGCTGAAACACCGAGGGCTTGCATCAGCTTGCGCGCGTTGCTTAGGGTCAGGTCGCTGGTGGCAAAGCCCGGCATGGTGTAGGCCAGAACGTTCTGGCGCGGCAATCCCATGCGGTCCATTGTCCTGGCCGCCACGATGAGCGCCTGGGTCGAGTCCAGCCCGCCGGAAACGCCGATGACTACCTGCTTCAGGCCGGCGCTGGAGAGCCGCTTGAGGAGACTGTGAACCTGGATATTATAGGCCTCGAAACAGCGCTGGTCGCGCTCCGTTGGATTGCTGGGCACATAGGGGAACCGGGCGATCTTGCGCCGCAGCGGCACCTCGTCGTCCGGGGGGTGGAACTCGAAAGGAATCCGTCGAATCGCCAGCGCGCGATCCCGGCAATCCCCGGCGGCGTCGTTGAAACTCGTCGTGCGCATGCGCTCCTGGACCAGTCGCTCGATGTCGATGTCGGCGGTGATCATGTGCTCGCGGTCCAGGAACCTTTCCGATTCCGCCAGCACCTCTCCGTTTTCGCAGATCAACGCATGGCCGTCCCAGGCCAGGTCGGTCGTCGATTCCCCCGGGCCGGCCGCCGAGTACATATAGGCGGCGATGCACCGGCCGGATTGCGAGGCGCAGAGACTGCGGCGGTAGTCGGCTTTGCCGATGGTGATGTTGCTGGCCGAAAGATTGGCCAGCACCGTTGCTCCGGCCAGCGCCGCATAGGTGCTGGGCGGAATCGGCGTCCAGACGTCCTCGCAAATCTCGGCATGGAGCCTGAACCCGTCGATGTTGCCCGCTTCAAACACCAGGTCGTTGCCAAAGGGCACTCGCTCGCCAAAGAACATCACTTCGCGGCTGATGGCATCGCGACCGGAGGTGAACTGCCGCTTCTCGTAAAACTCCCGGTAATTGGGGAGATAGGTCTTGGGAATAATACCCAGGATCCGGCCGCGGTAGACCACGACCGCGCAGTTGAAAAGCTTCGCATCGAACTGGAACGGCGCCCCGACAATCATCATCGTATCGATCGTCTCGCTCTCCTCGACCAGGTCTACCACCGCGTTCCGGACCGCCTCCAGCAGCGCGTCCTGGTGAAAGAGATCTTCATTGGAGTAGGCGGAGATGCCCAATTCCGGGAACAGGGCCACGGTGACATTCTCCCTCGCCGCGCGCCGGGCCAGGTCCAGCGTGCGTTGCAGGTTGAAGATCGGGTCGGCCACGCGGAGCGAGGGGATGCAGACCGCCGCCCGAATGAACCGATGCGAGTAGATCGAGTAGAACCGCTTGCCCATGGGCTATGAAATAACCCAATCTCCTCTGCGGGCCAATGACAAAGTTGGGGCCGGGCGCCGACGGTGTGTTCCTGCGACCTTCGACACTCCGCGCCTGCGTCTGGATACTTCTGAACTGAGGGCTAAGAGTTTGTTCCGAAGTCCAGCATGGAAGCTTGCTCATTTCGGCGGAGCGGAGGGCTTTTGTGGCGGGGGGGACCAGGATGCCAATTCGGCGGTTGATGCCGGCTGCTTGCCGGTGAGAAGATCGAGCAGGCGAAGATACCGGCCCGCGCGCACGTTGCCGGTATGCAGGGTCTTGTGTGCGACGACCATATCAAGCGCCGGGAGAACCGTGATGAATTGGCCAAAGGAACCCGTCGCCGTAAAGGCGCCGCGATAGGGACCGGTCGTGTCCTCCCAGACCCACCACAGGTAGCCATACCCTAAATCCGAATCTTGCATTTCGGACTTTGGGGTCCGGACGCTGGTGCTGCGGCGCACCCAATCAGCCGGAATGATCTGGCGGCCGCCCCATTGGCCCTGGCGGAGCATCAGCAGCCCCAGGCGCGCCATATCGCGGGTCGAGAGCACCATGTGCTTCACCGGATACTGCGAGCGTGGGACGGCAACCTTGTACTGCCGGTCACGCTTGAAGTCCTGCATACCAATCGGGATGGCAAGATCATCCCGCAGGGCATCGTACACGTCCTTGCCGGTCATCTGCTCAAATGCCGCGTCCGCCGCGCTGAAATCCCACAGGTTATAGAACCAATAAGTGCCCGGCTCTTTGCTGCCGCGTTTTGGCGTCTTGGGGTCGTCCGCCTCCTCCACCGGATGATAGACGCCGGAGCGCGCGGTGATCAGATCAATGACTTTGGCGCGCTCTTCGATGGGCAGCAACCCTCCGACATCGGACATGCCAAGGTCTTTGAGCGTGGCCTCGAGGCGGATCTTGCCGCTGGCCACATAGGGGCCATAGAGCATCGAGAGGATGCTCTTGCGCACCGAAGCTACGTAGCTGAGCTTCACGACGTCCCCGTATTCATAGATCACGCGGCCTTGTTTCACCACCATCAGGCCAGTGGTGTCGAGCGTGTGGATGAAGGCATTAACCTGACGGGCAGTTTCCAGTGAAAGGCCATTGGTTTCATATTCCCAACTGGCGCCTGGGAAAACCGGTCCAGCCAGAGCCGAGGACCTCGCGACACCAAACCAGAGGAGCACGATTCCAATCACTCCCACGGCCCGTCGAATAGATTTCATAGTGATTCCTGTTCGGCTTCCCATCTATCCGACCAAACGCCTTGGCAATCGTCACGCATGAAAAGGCCTGACAAAGAAAGGAGGATCTCGTTTTGTGTTTCCAACCCAGTGCGGCGCTCCAGTCTCCGATTTATCAGGGCTGAATGCCCGCACTGTTAAAGCCTGGGCGGGAGCGAGTCCGACGAGCGGAGGCCCAGGTTAGCCCGCCACAGGAACATTGAAAGCCCTGAAAGGGCGAACCAAGGGCCGCAAATGAGACCCCATCGATGTCCACGAGAATCCGCCGGCCCTTCATGCGAATGACGACGATAGCTTCCTTTCCCTCGGATTCCGTTCTCCTCTTGCGGATTCTCGAATTGCGGGCAAGCGCTGGTAAGGGTAATCTGCGCGGCATGAAGTTCGACTACAACCAGTATTTCGAGCGGCGCCTCGAGCTTTGCGGCCGTGAACTGGTGCTCAAGGGAACCCGTGTGACAGTCCGAACATTACTGGCCAGCCTGGCGGAGGAATCTACAGCGGAAGAGATTCGCGCCGACTTTCCGGCGGTTACAGCGGAAGCGCTGCGAGCCGTGGTCGCCTTCGCGGCGGCGTCAGCGGAAGAGGACATGCCGGTGCCACCTATACCCGCAGTGGTATGACCAAAAACCTGACCGGCCCTTGTTTGGCGTGTGGTGCGGCCATCGAATTCCCCGCCGATCGCATCGGCCAGACCACTCAATGTCCGCATTGCGGCCAGACTACCGAGTTGCGCCTGGCAACTCCGCCCCAGGAACCGATGGTGTCCCGTCGGCTTATCATCTGGACGGTGACCGCAGTCCTGATTCTGGTCTTTGGCCTGGCGGCCGTGTTGTTTGCCTTGAAAAAGGCCGAGAACCTGGCCCAGCGTCAGAGAGACAAGATTGAGCAGCCCGGGAAGCCGTGAGACGTGATGCGTGAAACGTTAAAACGCAAGACGTAAGGGCCTATAGTTCCCTCAGCGCGGCGGCAATGGGAAGGTGGGCGGCGCGGAGGGCGGGGAAGAGTCCTCCGATTAAGCCAATCAATGCCGCCCAAATAATGCCTTGCACCAGCAGGGCAGGGGTTACCTGGAAAGCGAATGTGACCTGGCTGAAGCTCTGCCAGTTCATCGTTGCGGTCTCAAATCCGTTGAATGCGGCGTAGGCTACGCCCGCTCCCAGCGCGCCGCCCGCCAGGGCCAGTGCCAAGGATTCCAGCATCACCGAGACCACCACCGAGCCGCTGCCGAAGCCCAATGCTCGCAACGTCGCAATCTCGCGGGTCCGGGCCGACACGGCGTTGTACATCGTGTTGAGCGCGCCAAACACCGCGCCTACCGCCATGAGAAACGCAATCATAACCCCCAGCGTCTTGATCAGCGTTGTCACAGCCGTCGATTGTCCGGCATAATAATCAGTCTGGCGCTGCACCTTGACGTTGACCCGCGGATTATTGGTCAGGGACTGCTCGAATTCCCTGAACGCGTCCGGCGCCACCAGTTTCGCATAAACCGACTGGAAGCTGTCGCCGCGTTTGTAGGCCGCCTGCAGCACACGCGCATCGGTCCAGATTTCCGATTCCGATGTGCCGCCCCCGGCCGAGAATACCCCCACGATCGGCCACTCGTCGCGACCGGCGAGCACCTTCCCGCCAACCTCCAGGCCGGAGAACTGCTTGGCGGCTCCAACTCCGACGATGACCTCGTTCCTGCCCCATTCGAATGGGCGTCCGGCCACGATCTTGAGCCGGTCGCGCACTTTAAAAGCGGCGGGTTCGACGCCGCGCATCGGCACGTTTGCATCTGTCCCGGTCGATCGCTTGGGCAGATTGATGATCACGTAGAGTTCCGCGGACGCCAACGGTCCTTCCGCGGTGCGGGCGACGCCCGGCGCATCGGCAATCACCCGGGTGTCTTCGCGACCGAGGCCGCTGACCATCTCGCTGTCGGCCCCGCTGCGCAGAACGATGGCGGCATCCGGGGAGCCGGAGGCGTTCATCGCCCGCTGGAAGCCGACCGCCATCGAAAGCACGGCCACCAGCACGCCGACCACGCCGGCAATGCCGAAGACCGCCGCGATTGCCGACCCGCGCCGCTGCGGAATGCTCATCAGCCCAAACTTTGTGACCGAGGCTATCTGGGAAAACCAGTTAATCAGTCCTGACATAAATCACATTCTCCTCAGCGCGTCCGCCACACGCAGGCGCATGGCCGCCAGCGCGGGGAAGATGCCCGTGGCGACCCCCAACGCCACGCTCAGCCCCAAACCCGCCGCCAGCGAGGCCGCCGGGAAGGCGAAGAGAGGCAACATTCCGGTCGGATCGCCGCGGGAGATGATCAGCCAGGCCAAACCCAGACCGATGAGGCCGCCAAGCACCGCGAGCAGACACGACTCCGCCAACACCATCATCAGCACTTGTCCGTTGGTGAAGCCAATGGCCTTGAGCACCCCCAGCTCGCCCGTCCTCTCGCGCACGGTCTGCGACATCGTATTCCCGGTGACCAGCAGGATCGTGAAAAACACCGCTCCCAGGATCGCGGCGGTCATCAGGGCAATATCGCCGATTTGTTTTGCCCAGGCCTGGGCGAAGGCTGCCTCAGGTTCGGTCTTGGTTTCGGCGCTCGAGTTTTCAAATTCCTGATCCACCTGCTTGGCGACCTCCGCTGCCTTCCGCGGGTCTCGCACCCGAACCGTGTACCAGCCCACCTGGCCCTTGCCGAACCCGCTCGGGCGAGCCTCGTCAAAGTAATCGTAGCGGAAAAACAGGGCGGTCGTGTCGGTGTTCTTGTCCTTCCCGTCATAAATCCCCACCACGTCGAAATCCCAAACCCGGCGCCCATCCGATTGCTCCCAGATACTGGACTGGATAGGCACCTTGTCTCCGATCTTCCAATGAAACCGTTCGGCGGTTTTGCGTCCCACAATCGCGCCGGTGCGGGTTTGTAGCCAGGCCTGCTTCTGGGCCGGGACGAGGACCATTTCGGGGTGCATGTCGAGGAATTCCTCCGGCACCACCGGACACTGCATGAAGAAGTTCTTTGAGTCCCGGTAGGTGCCGCCGAACCAGGTTTGGTGGGTGGCCAGCGCCACGCCCGGGATGCGCTCCATCCGGGCCTTGTAGCTCTCTGGCAGCAACTGGATGATGGAGACTTTGTGCCGCACCACCAATCGGTTCTGTCCCTCCAGGCTCACCTCGCCAGTCAATGCCTGCCGGATGGCTGACAAAAACCCGAACAGCACAAACGCCACAACGATCGAGAGCAGCGTCAAGGACGTCCGCATCTTTTTGCGTCCCACATTGCTCCAAATGAGAGAAAATAGCCTCATCGGACCGGCTCCTCGCTCAATTGCCCCTTGTCGAGATACACGGTGCGGGAGGCCCGCGCCGAAGCATGCGGATCATGCGTGACCATGAGAATCGTTTTTCCGTGCTCGCGGTTGAGCCCTTGCAGCAGGTCCAGGATTTCGTCGCCCGCCTTCCTGTCCAGGTCCCCGGTCGGTTCGTCGCAGAGCAGCAGTGTGGGGTCTGTGATGATGGCCCTGGCGATGCCGACCCGTTGCTGCTCGCCGCCGGAGAGCGTGCGGGGATAATGCCGGCTGCGATGGGACAAGCCCACCATGGCCAGCGCCGTCTCAACATGCTTCTTGCGATCCGCCCGGGACAAATGCGTCAGCAGCAGCGGCAGCTCCACATTTCGCTCCGCGGTCAGCACCGGCAGCAGGTTGTAAAGCTGGAAGACAAATCCAATGTGCCGCGCCCGCCAGGCCGCCAGGCGCTGATTCGTCAGTTGATCCGTGCGTTCGCCGGCGACCGTCACCGTACCGCGGGTGGGCCGGTCCAGCCCGCCGATCAAGTTGAGCAGCGTGCTCTTGCCCGACCCGGAAGGCCCCATCAAGGCCAGAAACTCCCCTTTGGGCACCTTCAAATGCAAGTCCCGCAAAACGTGGATCTCTTCCGAGCCGCGGTGGAAGACCTTTTCCACCGCCTCCACGTTTACCAGCGTTTCATGTGTCGCCTCAGTCATAGTGAGTGTGCAACGTTCTAACCTTCTAACGTTTTAACCTTCTAACGCTTCACGTTTCACGTTTCACGTTCTAACGTTTCGCTTCCGCCACCAGGGCTCCGTCGGCGAGGGACTCGGGGTTCTCCGCAACCACCCGTTCCCCGGCCGTCACGCCTGCGCAGATGAGGGCCTCGTCGCCGCTCGCGGCGCCCGTGGTGACGGTCCGGCGCTCGACCTTTCCATTCTGAACCACCAATACCATGTCACGCCCATCCTGGCGCTGGATCGCCGTTCGGGGAATCAGCACGCCCCGGGCGGCCGTTTGCGATCCCACGGCTTCCTGAAACCCGACCTTGACGCTCATCTCCGGCAGGATGCGCGGGTCGAGCTTATCGAAGCCGACGCGCACTTTCACCGTCGATTTCTGCCGATCGGCGGTGGGAATAATCGCGATCACTTTACACGGGATTTTCCAATCCGGATAGGCGTCGAGGGTTCCCTCGACCGGCTGAGCGGCCTGGACGCGATTGATATAGCTCTCGCTGACGTCGATTTCAATTTCGAGCGATTCCATATCGACAATGGTGCAGATGCCGGTCCGGGTGAAGCCGCCGCCGGCGGAGATCGGTGAAATCATCTCGCCCGGCTGCGCGTTCTTCGAGGTCACGATGCCGGCGAACGGCGCGCGAATGATGGTGTCGTCCATCTGCTGTTGCCAGGTGTCCACGGTCCGTTCGGCCACGGCGACATCCGCTTGCTGCTGCTCCAGTTTGGCCTTGTAGGCCAGCGCGTCGGCTTCGGCGTGGTCGTAATCAGCCTGCGTGGCGATTTTGCTTTTGATCAGGCCGGCCTGCCGATCGAGCTCCTGCTCGGCTTCGCGCAGACGCACGCGTGTTTCCGCCAGCGAGGCTTTTGCGGAAAGCAACTGCGCCTGGGCCAGTTGGAGACTGGCTTTAACGTTCGTGTCATCCAGCCGCGCCAGCACCTGACCCTCCTGCACTTTCATGCCTTCCTCGATCAAGATCTCCGTGACTTTGCCCGTCACTTTGGATGAAACCGTTGCTTCCCGGCGCGCCGTGACGTAGCCCGAGGCATTCAACACCGTCCGGTCGCCGCCGTTTCCGCTGCCCGCCTCCCGCGCCACCGCTGTCCGCACCGCAACGGCTTTGGGCCGCATCCGCCACGAGACGAATACCCCGGCCGCCACAACCACGCCAAGGACCAACAGGAGCACAATCCAACCGCGCGAGTTGGACTCCGGCCTTTCTTTGCGCTCGATGCGCAGACCATCCAAAGACGGTTTGGATTCGCCCATGTTGGCCACAAGCAAACCGCTTTTCGGCGTCAAAGTCAATTTGGTTCGACATTCTGCTCAAGCCGCCGGCGCATTAGGTGTGCGCCCGTCCTCGGGCGCAGCAGGCAACGAGAAGCGGCTGATTTTCGATGTATCGCTTGGCCCAGCCTCAGCGCGTGCGGATGTCAGCCGGTATCCGGCGCCCGCTGCGCCCGGGGACGGGCGCACCCCCAGCGCTTCGCGTCCCGCTGGGGGCAGTGTCCGGATACGCCCTCAAGCCGGCTTTACGGGACGGCGGAGGATGGTTTTGAGCCGTTCGGGGGGCACCCGCCGCGGATCGGAGAGATAGATGTCGTGGTGTAATCCATGGAATACTTGCCCATTCGCCTCGGCGAACTTCGCCATTAAAGCGATAGACTCGCACTCCTTCTCGTAGGGGCCTACGTGCAGCATCTGCACACACGGTCCCTCATCGATGGATTCCAGCCGCACACGTTTTACCTCCTCGCCTTTGCCGCGTTTGAGCAACACCGCGACGGCGGCTTGCAGATCCTTTCCAGTGACGAACCCCGGTGTGCGGATGAGGAGCTTCCAGCGCCATTGTTCGGGCGGCGTCCGCGCGAAATCCTCCGACGCATCATTCCACCATTGCCCCTCGAGTTTGCAGACGGCGTAGTCCTGCAGGCCGGCAAACTTCCGGGTCATCTTGATCGTGAAGGCGGCCCCATAGAGCGCCCCGATGCTGGCGCTGAACCTCTCGCCGCCCGGCGCGCCTTGCCCGTCGATGGACAGGTAGGCGGCTGGTTTGGTCTTTATCAAGGCCGGCTTTTTCGCCGCCGCGTATTCAGTCTTGTTCTGTTTATAGAGATCGAGCTTCTCAGTCGGTTTCATGCGCCATTCCTTTCGATTTTAGAGGTACATAGATATCCGTCAGCAGATCCTCCGGTTCCGTGCCCTGGGGATCATTCAAGTACACCTCGAAGCACGGGCAAGATCGCAGCTCGTAGCCGCTGCGCGGCAGCCACCCGCCCATGAGACGGGTGTAGGTTTCTCCCAGCTTGTCGTAGGGACCAAAATGCGTTGCCACCGCGTAATCCCCGCCGTCGAGGATCTGGACTCCGATGTCGGCCTCCGGAACAAAGCTCTCATCGACGGTAACACATGCGTCGTAACGGATTTTGTCCGGCGGGGTGACCTCGGGATCGTCGTGGCAGATGCCAAGGATCAACGTGTCCCCGCCCAGCCGGCCCTCTTTGCCGAGAACCGGAAGGAGTTTGTCCCACACGGCGCCGACCTCGGAATAAGGCCCCACATGACGCATGAAAGCCACGCGCACTGGATTTCGGTGTTCGATTTTTACGTTCATGTTCTTTCCCCTCCATAAAGCGGTTTTGAACCGGCTTGCTCCTTTTCCTTCGGCGTAGCGCAAGCCCGACGGAGCGGTGGGCAAAGTCCGGCCCTTCCTCGACGACCGGAATTGGGACGGGGAGACGCCAAAAGCCGCCCGGAACGACCGGGTGAACGCCTCGTGGCTCTCGTAGCCCGCATCCAGCGCGATATGGGTCACCGGCGCCGCGCCAATCTTGAGCTGACCGGCGGCCCGCTCCAGGCGCAACCGCCGGATATGCTCTTTGACCGACTCACCCACCATGCCCTTGAAAATGCGATGGAAATGATAAGGTGAAAAGCAGGCCAGTCCCGCCAGGTCCTCCAGCCTCAAGGGCTCATCCAGGTGTCCCTGGATGTGGACCAGCACCCGCAGCATCCGCCGTTTGTAGTCCTGCAGCGTGACCGTTCTCATTGCTGGGACATGGAATACCAGAATCGCCGAAAAAGCGCTTGATTGTTTTTGCGGATTTTACTGGGCTCTCTATGTCGGGGGCGGCGCTGCGCAGTCCTTCGGTCTGTACAGGCATTCGATCTCCAATTGCTCTCGACATGCCCTTCGCCCTTCGTTCATCGGTAGCCCAGGCAGACTGGAGGTCTGCGCTACGTCCGAAGGGCAACGATTGTCACTCAAACTCAATGGCAGTGCTCGTAGGTCCATGGCGGGTGGCTGACGCTTCGATTTAGTCTTTGGGCAGCCGGGCGGCGTCCCAGCCGCCGCCGAGGGCCTCGATGAGCTGGACGCTGGCGGTCATGAGCTGGAGCTGAATGCTGAGCAGGGTCTCGCGGTTGCCCAGCAGGGTGGTCTGGGCGGTGATGACGTTGAGGTAGCTGTTTACCCCGGTGCCGAAGAGGTGGGTCGAGAGCGACAGGTTTTGTTCGGAGGCAGTGACAGCGGTCTGTTGCTGGTTGATTTGATGGCCGAAGATGCGCAGGGCGGCCAGGTTGTCTTCGACCTGCTGGAAGGCGGTCAGGACCGTTTGGCGGTACTGCGCAACGACGCTGTCGTAGTTGGCCCAGTCCTGGGCGACGGTGGCCTTGCGCAGGCCGGCGTCGAAAATCGTCTCGGCCAGCGCCCCGCCGACCGACCAGAAGCCGTTGGGCAGGCCGATAAGGTTGACGACCTCGGTGCTCTCAAAACCGGCCGAACCGGTTAGCGTCAACGTGGGGAAGTAAGCGGCCTTGGCGACGCCGATTTGCGCATTGGCTTGTGCCACGAGGCGCTCGGCGGCGGCGATGTCCGGTCGCCGTTCCAAGAGCTGGGACGGCAGCGACATGGGAATGGCCGGAGGCTGGGTCTTGAAGGGTGCCACGGCGAGGGAAAACATCGCGGGCGGTTTGCCGATCAGCACGGCGATGGCGTGTTCGAATTGCGCCCGGGCCACGCGCAGACCTGACGCTTGTGCCAAGGTGGTCTCCAGCGTCGTTCTGGCCTGGACGATGTTCAACTCGGAATTGATGCCGTTGGTGAAGAGGACCTGAGTCAATTCCAGAGACTTTTGGTCGGCGGCCACGGTCGAGTCCAAAACGTCGATGAGGGCGTCCTGGGCGCGGAGCTCGAAGTAATCCACGGCCACTTCGGCCTGGACGGTCAGGCGGGTGTTCTCGAGGTCGGCGGCGGAGGCCTGCGCTCCATACCTGCTGGCCCGGACCGTGTTTTTCACGCGGCCCCACAAATCAGGCACCCAGGAGGCGTCAAAGGGCAGCGAATAGAGCGTGAACGGGGAGGAACTGCTGCCCGAAGTGCCGGTCGTTGTGGCGCCAGTCGTCGTCGAGCCCGTCGTGGCGGTCGCGCCGACGGTGGGAACGCCGGCCCCGGACGTGCCCGAGACAACGCCGATGCGCGCGGAAGAAGAGGGGAAACTCTCCCGAGTGACCCCGGGGCTGGTGGTAAGGGTGGGGAAGAATTGTGACCAAGCCTCCCGGGTGAGGGCGCGGGCGACGCGCAGGTTGGCATAGGCCTGTATAACGGTTTGGTTGGAGAGGCTGGCTTGTCGCTCGAGTTCGCTGAGTTGGGGATCGTTGTACATTTCCCACCAACGCTGGCGCAGCACCCCATCCTGGGGCCGGGCGCTCTTCCACAAGTTGGTATCGGGCGCGTTGGTCAGGGCGGCTTCCTTGAACGCGGCGGGGAGTTCCGTCGTGGGGCGCGAGTACTTGGGCGCGAAATTGCAGCCAGCGGCCAACACGGCAAGTAAGGGGAGAAGCGGCTTTGCCAGTGCGGCTATCCGCGGAGGCCATCGCAGAGCGCGAGGATTTCCGGGGCGGCAGGCGCTTGCGACGGTCAAACAATGGGGACTCCCGCCTTCGCGAGGCTCCGGCGCGGCAAGCGCGGGAGCTCGTCCCTCCGGGGTTTTGCGGCGGCTTCGCCGCGCTGGAAATTCCGTCGTCATATTTCCGATTACTGGGGCGATGGCCTTTGGTTTCTCGGCCGCCAAAGCCGCAGCCGGTCCAGGTAAAGGTACAAGACGGGCGTGGTGTAGAGTGTGAGAATCTGGCTGAGCATCAAGCCTCCGACGATAGTGACGCCCAGGGGACGGCGCAGCTCCGAGCCGATGCCGTGGAACAGGACCAGGGGCAGGGCGCCGAACATCGCGGCCAGGGTCGTCATCAGGATGGGCCGAAACCGAAGCCGGCAAGCTTCGAAGATGGCGTCCTTGGGGTTTCGGCCTTCCTGGCGTTCAGCAGCCAGGGCGAAGTCGATCATCAGAATGGCGTTCTTCTTTACGATGCCGATGAGCAGAATAAGGCCGATCAGGGCAATGATGGTCAGCTCCATGCGGCAGAGCATGAGGGCCAGGACGGCGCCGACGCCGGCCGAGGGGAGCGTCGAGAGGATGGTAACGGGATGGATTAAGCTCTCGTAAAGAATGCCCAGCACGATATAAACGGCCATCAAGGCGGTGACAATCAGGATGGGCTGGGTGGCGAGCGAGGACTGGAAGGCCTGGAGAGTGCCGGTGAGGCTTTCGTGAATAGAGCTGGGCAACCGCAGCCGCCGTGTGCTTTGGGCGATGTGCTGGACCGCCTGGCTGAGAGGGGTATGGAGACCGAGATTGAAGGAGATGGTGACCGAAGGAAACAGGCCCGAGTGGTTTACGGCCACGGGCGTAATGCCGGGGACATATTGCGTGGCGGCGAACAAGGGCACCATGGCGCTGCTGTTGGTGGGCTGGAGATAGATGTCGCGCAGTCCTTGCGGGCTTTGCCAATACTGGGGCGCGGCTTCCAGCACCACGTAGTATTGGTTGAGGGGGGTGAAAATGGTGGAGACTTCGGCTTGGCCAAAGGCCAGATAGAGCGCGTTGTCGATGCGTTGGGGGGTGAGGCCCACCCGGGAAGCCGTCGCCCGGTCATAGACCAGGTTGGCTTGAAGGCCATTGTTGCGCTGATCGCTGTTCACATCGGAGAAACCCGGCAGGCGCTTAAGCTCTTGCTGCAGGATGGGGCCCCATTTGTTCAGGTCGGGCAGGTTATCGCTCAGGATGGTGTATTGGTAGAGGGCTCCCGTGAGGCGGGCGCTGATGCGGAGGTCCTGCGATGACTGAAGATACAAGGTTGCATTGGACACGCGCGACAGCGGGCGGCGCAGGCGGTTGATGACCTGGCTGGCGGTGAGGCGCCGTTGCTCCAACGGTTTGAGCGTGATGAACACCCGGCCGGTGTCGGTTCCGGTTCCGGTGGTGCCGCCGGTGACGGCGATGACGTGAGCGACCGCGGGGTCGGCCTGGACGACTTTAACCATGTTGGCCAGCGCCGCTTCCATGGCCTGAAAAGAGATCTCCTGATTCCCGAGGACGGTGCCGATGAGCACGCCGTTGTCCTGGACGGGGAAGAACCCCTTGGGAACGATGACAAAGAGGGCGATGGTCAGGGCCAGCGTGATAAAGAAAGCGGCCAGGGTAATCGCCGGATGGCGCAGCACGACATCCAGGCTGCGTTCGTAGCGGCCCACCAGCCAATCGAAGACGCGGCCGGTGGTGCGATAGGCCCGGCCGTGAGCCTCCTCGGCCTCCCGCCGCAGCAGGCGCGCGCACATCATCGGGGTCGTGACCAAGGAAACCACCATGGACAACAGGATGGCGATCGAAAGCGTCATCGCAAACTCCCGGAACAGCCGTCCCACCAATCCGCCCATGAGCAGGATGGGCAGGAAGACGGTGACCAGCGACAAGCTGATCGACAGCACGGTGAACCCGATCTCGCTGGCGCCGCGCAGGGCCGCCTCCATCGGGGGCGTCCCTTGCTCGAGATGGCGCGTGATGTTTTCAATAACCACGATGGCGTCGTCCACCACAAAGCCCGTTGAGATGGTCAACGCCATCAGGGAAAGATTATCGATGCTGTAACCGAACAGGTACATCACGGCAAAAGTCCCGATGAGCGAGACCGGGACCGCGACGCTGGGGACGAGCGTGGCGCGCGGGTTGCGCAGGAAAACGAACACCACCAGGATGACCAGTATCACGGAGACGCAAAGAGTGATTTCCACCTCGCGCACCGAGGCCCGGATCGTCGTGGTGCGGTCCAGGGTGATGGTGGTATCGATGCCGGCCGGGATGGACGCCTTCAGGGCCGGCAGTGCCGCGCGCACTCGCTCCACGGTGTCGATGATGTTCGCCTGGGGCTGTTTAAAGATGATGAGCAGGACGGCGGCTTTGCCATCGGCAAACCCGGCGTTGCGAACATCCTGAACCGAATCAATAACGTCGGCGACATCGGAAAGCGTGACCGGGGCGCCATTGTGGAAGCCGACGACGAGCGGCCGGTAATACTCCGCTTTCAGAAGCTGATCGTTGGCGGCGAGGGAAGAGGTGATGGTATCATTGGCCACTTCTCCCTTGGGCCGGTTCACATTCTGAAGATTTAGCTGGGAGGCGACATTTTGAAGGCTCAGCCCGTAGCTGTTCAACTGGGTGGGGTTGGTCTCGACGCGCACCGCCGGCAGGGAACTGCCGCCCACGAGCACCTGACCGACCCCGTCGATTTGCGACAGCCGCTGCTCGAGGATGGTCGAGGCGGCGTCGTACATTTGTCCCCGGTCATAGATCGTCGAGGTCAGCGCCATGATGACGATGGGAGCGTCGGCGGGATTGACTTTCCGGTAGGTAGGGTTGTTGGGGAGGTTGGAGGGGAGATAAGCGCGGGCGGCGTTGATGGCGGCCTGCACGTCGCGAGCGGCTCCGTCAATGTTGCGGCTCAGGTCGAATTCCAGAGCGATGGAAGTCGATCCAAGCGTGCTGGTGGAGGTCATTTCAGCCAGCCCCGCGATGCGGGTGAACTGGCGCTCGAGCGGAGTGGCGACGGAAGAAGCCATGATCTCAGGGCTGGCGCCGGGCAGGTTGGCCTGGACGGTGATGGCGGGGAAATCGACTTGCGGCAGCGGCGAGACGGGCAGCAGGTTAAAGGCGATCGCCCCGGCCAGCGCCACCGCCACGGTCAGCAGCGTGGTGGCTACCGGCCGATGAATGAATGGAGCGGAAAGGTTCATGCGGCTCTGCGGCCACGCCACAAACGGTCAAAAAAGATGTAAATGACGGGCGTGGTGTAGAGGGTCAGGACCTGGCTGACGAGCAGGCCGCCGACGATGGCGATGCCCAGCGGACGGCGCAGCTCGGCTCCGGTACCGCTGCCCAGGGCCAGGGGCAGCCCCCCCAGCAGCGCGGTCATCGTGGTCATCATGATGGGGCGAAAGCGCAGCAGGCTGGCCTGGTAGATCGCGTCAACGGCGCTTTTGTGCTCCTCCCGTTCGGCGGTGAGGGCGAAATCAATCATCATGATGGCGTTCTTTTTGACGATGCCGATGAGCAGGATGATGCCGATGAGCGACACGACGCTCAGCTCCGATCCGCAGAGCATCAACGCCAGCAGAGCGCCCACCCCGGCTGAAGGGAGCGTCGAGAGAATGGTGACGGGGTGAATGTAGCTCTCATAAAGGATGCCCAGCACGATATAGACAGCCACGACCGCCGCCAGGATGAGCAGAGGCTCATTGGTCAGCGATCCCTGGAAGGCCGCGGCGGTGCCCTGGTAAGCGGTTTGGACGCTCAGAGGCAGGCCCAACTGGGCTCGCACCCGATCGATGGCCAAGGTGGCTGCGCCCAGCGAAATGCCCGGCGCCAGGTTGAAGGAGACGGTCACCACGGGGAATTGGCCCTGGTGGTTGAAGGCGAGCGGAGCGGTGCCGGTTTCGAGATGAGTGAAGGCGCTGAGGGGCACCGACACGGCGCCGGCCGCGTGGATGTAGATGTCGCGCAGGCTGGCCGGCGTCAACTGGAACCCGGGCAGGGCCTCGAGAACGACGTGGTATTGGTTGACCTGGGTGAAGAGGGTGGCGATTTCACGCTGGCCGAAGGCGTCATAGAGCGTGTCGTCAATGAGTTGCGGGGTGATTCCAAGGCGGGATGCGGTTGGGCGATCAATCACCAGACGGGTTTGCAGGCCATGAAGCTGCTCGTCGGTGGCGACGTCGCGGAGTTCGGGCAGCGCTCTCAACCCGGCTACCAGCCGCGCGCTCCAGGCGTGCAACTCGTCCTGGTTGGGGTCTTCCAACGTGTATTGATACTGGGTCCGGCTGACGCGGTCTTCCACCGTCAGGTCCTGCACCGGCTGCATATAGAGAGTGATCCCCTGGACCTTGGCCAGGCGGGGCTGGAGGCGGCGCATGATTTCCAGGGCGCTGACTTTGCGTTGGCCCAGCGGCTTGAGGTTGATGAGCAGCCGGCCGGAGTTCAGGGTCGTGTTGACGCCGTCGATGCCGATGAACGAGGACAAGCTTTCGACGGCGGGGTCCTCGAGGATGACCTGAGCCAAGGCTTGCTGCTCGCGCGCCATGGCGGGGAAGGAGACCGATTCGGCTGCCTGCGAGATGCCCTGGATGACGCCGGTATCCTGAACCGGAAAGAAACCTTTGGGCACCACGATGTAGAGCCATACGGTGAGCACCAGCATGGCGGCCGCCACCAGGAGGGTGGCGGTCTGGCGTCCCAGGACCCAGCGCAAGCTGCTTCCGTAAGCCTGGATGCCCCGCTCAAACACCCGCTCCGACCAGCGATAGAGCCTCCCCTCGCCCCTGGCTCCGGCGCCGGATCGCAGGAGACGGGCGCACATCATCGGCGTGAGCGTGAGCGACACGACGGCCGAGACCAGGATGGTCACGCTGAGAGTAACCGCGAATTCGCGAAACAAGCGTCCGACGATCTCGCGCATGAACAGCAGCGGGATCAACACCGCAATCAGCGAAATGGTCAGCGACACGATGGTGAAGCCGATTTGCGCGGCGCCCTTGAGCGCGGCCTGCAATGGCGGTTCCCCCTGCTCGGTATAGCGGACAATGTTTTCGATCATCACGATGGCGTCGTCCACGACGAAGCCGGTTGAGATGGTGAGGGCCATCAACGTCAGGTTGTTCAGGCTGTAGCCCAGGAGGTACATCACGGCGAAAGTGCCGATGAGCGAAAGCGGCGCCGCGACGCTGGGGATAATCGTCGCCGAAACCGACCGGAGGAACAGGAAGATCACCATGACGACCAGCGCCATCGTCAGCATCAACTCGAATTCGACGTCCCGGACGGAGGCCCGAATGGTGAGCGTGAGGTCGGTGAGGACGACGAGCTGGATGCCCGCGGGCAGCGCGGTTTTCAAGTCAGGCAGGCGAGCTTTGATGCGATCCACCACCTCGATGGTGTTGGCGCCGGGCTGGCGCTGGATGTTGACAATGATGGCGGGAGTTTTGTTCTTCCAGGCGGCCTGCTTGATGTTTTCCGGGCCGTCAATCGCGCGGGCGACAGCGGAGAGCATGACCGGCGCGCCGTTGGTGAAACCGACCACCACTCCCTGGTATTCGGCGCTCTGGATGAGCTGATCGTTGGCGCCGATCTGATACGACTGCTGCAAGCCGTCGAAGCTGCCCTTCGCCAGGTCGACGGTGGTTTGCTGCAATGCGGTGCGCATATCCTCGAGGTTCAGGCCGAAGGAGGAGAGTTGGGTGGGATTGGCCTGGATGCGAACCGACGGGCGCTGGCCGCCGGCGATGGCGACGAGTCCGACCCCCGGGAATTGAGAGATGCGCTGTGCCAGCCGGGTGTCCACGAGGTCTTCCACCTGCCACAGCGGCAAGGAGGAGGAAGTCACGGCCAAAGTCAGGACGGGGGCATCGGCGGGGTTAATCTTGCTGTAAACGGGGGGCGTGGGCAGGTCGGCCGGCAGGTAGGTTTGGGCCTGGTTGATGGCGGCCTGCACCTCCTGCTCGGCTACGTCGATGCTCAGGCTGAGGGCGAACTGCAAGGTGATGATTGAGCTGGTTTCGGAACTGGCGGACGTCATTTGTTGCAGGCCCGGCATCTCGCCGAATTGCCGCTCCAGGGGCGCGGTCACCGCCGAGGCCATGACGTCCGGGCTGGCGCCGGGATAGAAGGTCACCACCTGGATGGTGGGATATTCCACTTCCGGCAGCGTCGAGACCGGGAGCTGCCAGAACGCCACGACCCCGACGAGCAGAATTGCCGCCATCAGCAGCGAAGTGGCCACCGGCCGGACGATGAAGAGACTCGATGGACTCACAAGAAACCGCAAAGTTTGAGTGACACCCGTCGCCCTTCGGACGTAGCGCAGACCTCCGGTCTGCTGTAGCGCAGACTTCCAGTCTGCATGACGTGCCGGTTACAAGAGGCACAGGAACCGCCAAACGAGTGATGTTCGAATGCCCTGGCAGACTCCCGATTTGTCAGCGCACACGCCCCGGGACCCAGCCCGCTACATGCCCCTTCGCCCTGCAAGGGCGAAAGCAACTTATCGCTCAATTCTGGACTACACATGAAGTTGAAATCCGGGATAGATGCGCAATCACAAGCCCCCTCCTCCGGCGCCTGAGTTGGTTGAGCTGTTATTGGTGGCGCCAGGGGGCGCCGCCACGGGTTCGATGCGCGTCCCCTCCTGGAGCCTGTTGAAATTGTCGGTGGCGATGACTTCCCCGGGCTTCAATCCCTCCACGGCGGCCACGCTGCCTTCGGTGGCGCGGACCTCAACGGTGCGCATGGCGATGGTCTGATTGGTCTGGACGACGAAGAGATAGGCCCCCTGGGTATTGCGCTGGACGGCTTCCGCGGGAACCAGCGTGGCATCGTGTTGTGTTCCCAGGAGGAGCTTGGCGTTGACAAACTGATTGGGGTAGAGCGTGTTGTCGTCGTTGGTGAATATCGCCCGGACCCTGAGCGTGCCGGTGGAAGGGTCGATCTGATTGTCCAGCGCCAGAACCGAGCCGGTAGCCAGCAAGGTGTTCCAGGCGCGGTCGTAAGCGCCCACCTCCAGCGGGTGGCCCTGCCTCAACTGCTGGAGCACTTGCGGCAGGTAATCCTCCGCCATGTTGAAAATCACGGTGATCGGCTGGACTTGCGTGAGGACGAGCAGGGCATTGGACTCGGCGGTATGGACGATATTGCCCGGATCGACGAGGCGCAGGCCGATACGTCCGGATATCGGCGCGGTGATGCGGCAATAGAGCAGGTTCAACTTGGTGGCGGCAATCTGGCCCTCGTCGAGCTTCACCGTGCCCTGGTCCTGCCGCACGGTGGCCTTTTGCGTGGCGAGCTGCTGCTCGGGAATCGCCCGCTTGGCGTAAGAAGCTTCGTAGCGATTCAGATCGATCAGGGCGTTATCCAGCAGAGCCTTGTCGCGTTCATACTCTCCCTGGAACTGCATCAATTGGGCTTCAAAGGGGCGCGGGTCAACCTCCGCCAGCAGGGCTCCTTCCCTCACCAGGTCGCCTTCGCGGTAATTGACCCGCAGCAATTGTCCATCCACCAGCGTTCTTACGTCCACCGTGTACACCGGCGTGACGGAGCCGAGCCCGGTGACATAGATGCCGATGTCGCCTTGCCGCGCCGTCTGCGTGGTGACCGACACCGCCGGAGCCGGCTTGGCTTGGCCGCTTTCATTTCTGCTCGGGCGCAAGAAGACGAACACGCCGACCATTGCCAAAAGAATAACGATAACGATTATCCAAACCCTGCGGCCGCGGCGGGGGCGAAGTGGGCGGCCTGTTTCCGACCCTGGTGAATTGGGTGCACTGTCCGCCATTGCCATCCTTGTTGCTATGTTCCTTTAGGATAGAACCTCGCTCTCCTCCTCGCGACGGGGTGATTCCCCGAGGGCGCTTCCCGTCACTGCCACCACGTTTCGACTTGTAGCGCCGATTGGTAATCGGCTGTATCGCCGACTGTTAGTCGGCAGAGGCTGGCCCACTCACCAACGCTTGGTCCGCCGGTTGCCAACCGGCGATACAGCCGACTACCAGTCGGCGCTACAGTGGGACTGTTGATACGCCCATTTTCCAGCGGGGCGCCTCGAGGGCGTCAACGCTCAGTTATAGGCTCGCAGCGCGACACTCCCTGCTGCGAGCGCAGCGAGCCTGAACCCAGAGTGCTGAAGGGATAGAATATGTTAGCCTGGCGCGGGTTCGGCTTTCCGGAGCCCCGGAGGGGCGGCCTGATAATAGCCCAGGGCAAGGCCGCCGCTTGCCGCGCCGAAGCATCAGAGCGAAGGCGGGAGGCCGCCGCCCTGGGTAAAGACCCCTCCCCCCAGCCTCCTTTTTTTTCACTCCGGTTTGGCGCGCCACCGGCGCGCCAAACCGGAGTGAAGAAAAAAGAGGAAATCATTTCGTGCCCGCAACCCAGGGCGGCGCCGCGCTTGCCCTGGGCTATTATCATATCGTCCCTATGGGGCTTCAGCTTGGCTCGCTCCGCTCGCATGGAAGGCGAACGACAAGCGTGAGCGACGGGAGGCAGCCGCCACTTAAAAGGGGTTCGACCATAATCCGGTTTGCTCCATTCACGGGAAAACGAACCAAACTATGGTCGAACCCCTTTTTCGATCCGTCGAACGCCGGAACTGAGCTACAGACTGAGCGGAAGGAGGATTGAAATTATATGAACCGTTCATCGCTCAGTCCGTTAGCTCCAGTGATCTGGTTGGCCATTCGCTTACACGATCTGTTTTCCTGCTTCCGGTCCTACGGACTGGTCGTAAACGGCTTCCACCGTGATTTGGACAACGTACTCGAGCGGGGGCAATTTCTGTGGCGCCTTCTTCAGTTCTTTCGCCATCTTCTCGAACAGCGGGCCTGACTCCAGCAGTGACGCGGAACCTTTGATCTGGTAGCCCTTGTACGTCGTCATATCCACGACCGTGACCGCGACTTTGGGATTGACTTGGAGGTTTGCGCGCGTCTTCTTTGAAAACAGATCGGCAAAGACAATATGCTCATCGTCAATTATCTTGACCGACCCCTTGGGTGTCGTGTTGGGCATGCCATCGGATCCGGCTGTCGCCACCCACGCCATTTTGCCTGTCAGGAACTCTTGCACTTCTTTCGGTATTTTCGCCATAGGCTTCTTCTTTATTTGTGTTGTTGCGTTACTTTCTGGTTCTGGTTTCCATCAACTGTTTCAAAAATGTCGTCGGTAGCCGTGGCCAACACCCCGGCTCTGGCACGCCGGCGCCAGTGGCGTCCGATTGCCTGCTGGAGCCCCGCCCCGGCGTTGCCAGCAGCCGGATGGTTCGGCGGCAAAGCTCTCATCAATGTATAACGAATACAATAATGGCAAGCACGCCAGCTCCCCAGAACAAAAAGTGTGCAATCGTGACCGGTGTTGCCCTTCCGGCAACCTCATCCGCAGCCAAGCGCTCGCGCGTCTTCCAATAACCAATCCACTGCTCTGTCTCTGCCTGCGGAACAACAATAGGCTTCCCGCTTCGGAATCGGAACCGCGTTTTGGAAAACGGCGACAGCCACGGAAATCCTAGGATGTTCGCGCCGTCGTGCAAAAGATGCAGGAGAACGCCGGATGTGATCAGAGCAACCGTGTAGCTGACTCGATCCGGCATCAAAATCTTGGCAGCCACAAAACTCGCCACGGCAACAAAAGGCAGAAGTAGCAGCGGATGGTGTCCGATGACCCAGTGTGAAACGAGCCGATACCGTCTTCGGAGAAAAAGGTAAGGAATCATATCTGCATCTGGAAAATGGGTTGAGAAAATGGAAAGGAAAAGAAACAAAACACTGAACCGCTGTCCCGCTATCCAAGACCACGCCACATAATTAAAGCATCCTAGCGCGATATCCACACCAAACAGAATCCTGACAAGCGTTGACAACATGCGTGTCTTGCCGCCTAACGCTCGCTCTCAGCGGCGGCGGGCCACTGAGCCAAGAATGCAAACATGACGTGCCGCCCGCCGGCCGCTGGAGTGATCTCGTTATGCCTCATGTGTATCCTTCCGATTCACCCGCCGGTAGTGGAGCTCGGGTACGGCGGCTGCAAGCATCGCTACAGCTGCGAGGCTCCATGGCAGAGGCTCGCGTCCAAAGGAGAAAAGCCACAAAACCAGCACAACGCTGCCGATCCAAAGGAACCACGAAACCAGGCGGCCAGGGCCAGCAACCCTTTTCCGGGGACGTAATGACGCCGTGCCAGAAACCGCGCTCAGAGCAAGGCCGACGAAAAAGAGCCAGCGAATTCCAATGCACATCAGAACCAGGCCAGTTGCCAGCAGGGCAAGACCGAGAGCCAGCTTAGCGTTCGGATTCTTCATGCGGTCAACGAGGCATAACGCGGAACGCAGCCACGCCGGGCCGAAGACGCCCAGCTAACAGCCTGGCGCTCTCCTGACGTTGGCTGGCGTGATTGGTTGGACCAGCCGTTCATTTGTTCGTTACAGTTTGTGACGGGGGCGGCGTCTGGTGCGCCCGAATGCGGTCGAGCTTGGCACGCCACTGTTCGTTATGACGATAACCGTGCAGGCTGCCGCCAATCGCCAGCACCAAAGCGGCCGCGCAAATCCACCTCCGACCTGTGGGAGCGCATACGAACGCAACCAGCGCACATCCGGCCGCGGCCCAACATGACGTCGGGCTACAATAGACACCCAGCCCCGTAGAAATACCATCCAGCAGCAATAGGAGGTAGGCAAATCCGGCCAATATGAGCACGGCGCGTTTCATGCGCGGTTCTTGGTCCAACTATGCTCATCACTGGCGGCGGGCCAGTGGCGCCCAATATGGAACGGGCACGGAATCCCGCCGTCCAGTGCATGAGCCGGGTTAAGCCTCGTCCTCATGCAACTCCAACCCCGTAATGTCGGCGAGACTGCGCGCGGCGCTTTGAGCCTCCCGGCAGGGCTTGCCCGCACCTGTGAAGAAATACCTGAACGAAACCAGACGCCCGGAACGCCGCCGCAGCCCAACAAAATAGTATCGCCGCCTTCCGGGTCATGCTGTCGGCGCAGCCTGACGGCAGTAAAATCGTTCAAATGGTCTCGCCACCGCCAGACCAACCAACGCCCGAACAAGCGCCCCATCCTAATCACCATTCCTGCCTCGGGATCAACTCGCGCGTCCTGTTCCACCAATAGAAACAGGGACACCAAGACGAGAACCAGAGCAACGATGCGCGGCGCCCAATCAGCTCCACCACGGGTAGCGAACCAAATTATGGTCCCAAGCCCAACGGCTGCAAAAGAGAACCAGTACCGTCGCTTTGTACACGCGTGCCAATTGTAGTGCAGTGGTGGCATGGCGTTTTCCAAGGCTTAACGATCAGGTCACCCACAGCCGCCGGAAGAAGTCGTCCGCCGCGAATCGGACAACTGAACTTCAGGTGATGCTGGCGACTGCGAGGGCGGGCGGCTGTTGAGTGCAGCGTCTTGTTCGAGCTCCTGTAGTTTGCCTCGCAATAGCTTGCAGATCAGCGCGTCTCTCTCACGCGTCTTCGATCGCAAAACGACAAGACAGACCATTACCGCAGCCAAAAGAATCTCCACATAGCCGACGGTGACCTCCATCAACGCGTACGCTACCTCTTGCTGACGGTCCTCAAGGAGCTTGGCGACCTTGAGCATGGTCCCGACGGCCCAGCGCTGCTCCAGACCGGGAGGCGGAGCCTCTCCAATCGCGGCGCTCACGTATGAATCCGCAGTCTTGTCGTCGTAAATGCTCCGCATCCCATCCCTCACGCTTCGGTATCCGAGGAGCGCAAATACTGAGAATACTGCTAGTATTAGCCAGCGCCCGTGCGGCCACTGCGCCAGTTGCCGCTCGCGCTTCGATATCCACCGATCAGCAATCTCTATCTCGCTTTTCGTGAGTTCCATTGGCGTCTACTCAGTTCTCGAACTATTGATTCTGCTAACGGTTAGCCTATCACGCCTCCTGGTTAGCCTATTAAACCCTCTGGTTAGCATATCACGCCCCCCTGGTTAGCTTATTGCGGCCTCTGGTTAGCATATTGAACCCAGGGCGCAGTGGCCGGGAACCCGGCATTTACCGCGACAGAAGCCATTTTCCTTCCACTCCATACCCATGAACCAAGCCTAGAACTTGGCCGGAATGAGTCAACGGCAAAAACCACCTAAATTCAAGGAAACCGATGCGGCACCGCCGGGTTGGGTGCATTCGTTTTTCGCCGTTAGGGCGCCCCGGAGGGGCAGCGCGAAGGTAGCCCAGGGCAAGGCCGCCGCTTGCCGCGCCGACTTGCCGCGCCGAAGCATCAGAGCAAAGGCGGGAGCCAGGCGAAGGCGGGAGGCCGCCGCCCTGGGTAAAAATCCACCCAGCCCAACCTCTCTTTTTTGTCACTCCGGTTTGGCGCGCCAGTGGCGCGCCAAACCGGAGTGACAAAAAAGAGGAAATCACTTTGGGCACGCAACCCAGGGCGGCGCCGCTCGCATGGAAGGCCAACGACAAGCGTGAGCCACGGGAGGCAGCCGCCACTGGCTTACGCAAGCAGTCCAGACGTAACGGCTGCCTCCCGTGGGCTCGAGGCTCTGGTTGGCCTGTGTAAGTGTGGTCATCTCTTCTGATAAATCGCGACCGTCTCATCAAACGACTCTGTCTCCTGCGACAGCCACAGACGAAACGCGGAGGCATCGGCAAAACCGTTCGTCAGAGTGCCGAAACCGCGGACCGCCTCCGCTGTCTTCGGGTCAAAAAGCGCACGGAGCACTCGATCACGAAACTGCAACTCACCGAACCGCTGGCTCGCTGCAATCACTGCCGCGACTCCGTCCGACTCGACCGCTGGCCTGATGTGGCGCCCCTCGCCGATAGCGCAGCGAACTCCATTGCCGCCGCCCTGACAGAATAACCACTTGTGTTCGTGTGCTGCGACGATGCCGGTGCGCGTCAAAACCTCGCTTACCGACGAAGCGTGCTCTGAGGAAAGACGAAACACGGTGAGACTGGTCAGCGGAATCTGCCACTCCGTTGTGTCTCGAATCGCACCGCAGCGACCGCACACCGAAACGAATCCAAACCTGCCAAAAAGGGCCGACACTGTGAGCCCCACAACTGCGACAATCGCGCAAGCAATCGCAATTCTCTTCCTGCTGTTTGGCGTCGTGCTCATGGGAGAGGGCTGTCAGGCCAGCGATGCTGGTCAGTGGCGCGCCGCCCTGGGCAGTCAGCATGAAACAGCGAGCCAACCGGCGCATCCACTGCACGAGCCGGGTTAGACCACCGGAACTCGGCTCGCGTTTTCGCTCTTGCAAACGCAGGCAGCACAAGAAATGCGATCAGTTGCAGGACGCCGACGGCTAGGCAAGCCCATGCGAGCGGGCGGCACCGATGGCGGAGCAGGAAAGCCCATGCGAGGCAAAGGGTGCTGGAGGCGACCCAAACCCAAAACCAGCGATCCGATGTCTCGGTATCCCGGCTGACCACCATCATGACGCAGGAGACCAGGGGTAGAACTAGGAGAATGCCGGCTGATGTTCTCATAAGACGCTAAACGGTTTGACACGCGGCCTCACCGGCGGGGCGCCAGTGGCATCCGAAATGCAGACAGAACGCGAGCGCCGCCTTCAGTGTAGCCCGCCGGTTCGGCCCCCGTTTCATGAGTGCGACCTCACCCCCTTCTCGCGCCAGGCAGTGCTGGTGCGGAGTTGCTCGGGGAGCGCGTCAACGGCCTCTTTAGGCCCCTCAATGTCATAGAGATGAACACAGCAACCGCAGCCGTAGTCATCGGAAATGAAGGTCAGCCTCGACTCCCATCGGTCAAGCCAAGCATCGAATGCGGCCTGCTCCTCAGGCGCATCCGACGCAACACAGATTGAGGCACGTTGCGTCATGGGGCTGTTGCCGAACGCTCCACAGCAGCGGTCCCGCGCCACCGGGGTAGAATGCAAACAGAGCAGACGTGCGGGGTCCATTGCCTGCGGTGGTTAGCCCGAATCACCATCTGTCATCCTTCCCATATATCCACCTGGCAAAGAATGTGAACCCAGTCGCTGCACTTAGGAACAAAGGCGCACCAAAGACCACGGTGATGCTCAGGCCCCGCGCAACAGCATGAACATCGTCCGGCGCGTGGTGCCCAGACAGAGCGAGCCAAATCAGGCTGTAAACCACAAAGAGCAACTGCGCCAGGACTGTGCTCACGGCAATGCACAAGATCTTCGAACGGAACAAGGCGGCTGCGCCAAACGAACTGACTGCTGCCGTGGCAACCAGCGCAAGGGTAGATCTAAGAAATCCCATAGCCGACTAACGTCAGAGTGAGCGACGGGAGGCAGCCGCCACTGGCGTTGAATTGGTGTCTAAGCTAGACGGCTGCCTGCCGGTCGCTCCGCTCTGCGGGTTGGGCGGCTGAACCTTCAGCGATGAGCGGTGCAACCGAGACCGCAGCCACTGAGTGAGGTGAAATATGAGAACTCCATAAATACCCCCGAGGAGAGCATGGATTAGCCCACCCCCTTCAACCGGTCCCGCGTAATACATGCAGTAGCCCACGAACGCCGCCGTAAACAACGTGCCGAACAAAAACGCGAACAGGGCCCGACGGACAATAATCGCAGAGACTGGCACAGAGACCAGCCAAAGTCCAAAAGCAACTCCGGCAAAGGGGACCTGGTTTTCCATAGTGCTTACTCCGCCCAACTATTGATCCTGTTAACGGTTAGCCTATCACGCCTCCTGGTAAGCCTATTAAACCCTCCGGTTAACATATTGAACCCAGGGCGCAGCCGCCGGGAACCCGGCATTTACCGCGACAGAAGCCATTTTCCTTCCACTCCATACCCATGAGCCAAGCCTAGAACTTGGCCGGAATGAGTCAACGGCAAAAACCACCTAAATTCAAGGAAACCGATGCGGCAGCGCCGGGTTGGGTGCATTCGTTTTTCGCCGTTAGGGCGCCCCGGAGGGGCAGCGCGAAGGTAGCCCAGGGCAAGGCCGCCGCTTGCCGCGCCGACTTCCCGCGCCGAAGCATCAGAGCGAAGGCGGGAGCCAGGCGAAGGCGGGAGGCCGCCGCCCTGGGTAAAAAGCCACCCAACCCAACCTCTCTTTTTTTCCACTCCGGTTTGGCGCGCCACTGGCGCGCCAAACCGGAGTGGAAAAAAAGAGAGGAAATCACTTTGGGCCCGCAACCCAGGGCGGCGCGGCGCTTGCCCCGGGCTATTCTCATATCGTCCCTACGGGACTTCAGCTTGGCTCGCTCCGCTCGCATGGGTGGGCGGGGTGCTGACACGGGACATTCAGCCGGGCGCAAAGAGGCGCGGGTATGGCGAGCGGTTGCTGGAGGGGTTGGCGGGGCGGCTGACCCGTGAGTATGGGCGCGGGTTCTCGATCAGCAATCTGGGGGATATGCGGCGGTTCTCGGAGGATTTTGAGATTCCACAGCCAGCGGCTGTGGATTGGGGACGGTTGTAATTGCACATCTGGTGGCTGTGGAAATACCATTGATTTGCCAGCCGGCGGCTGGCAAATCCCTTTCACTTGCATCAACCAGCCCCGGTCGTCGCCGAAACCCCCGCCAAGGCGGCCAGAATCGGCTCTCCGGGCCAGGATCCGGGTCTCCGACCCTCACGGAACCCGCATATACAGGGCCTCCCATCTGGGTTCAAAAAGGTTCATAAGGGTTCAAAAAGGTGCAAAATGCGGAAGTTGTAACCGGAGGTGTCCTTGGTGCAATGTTTTATCAGTATGGCAGACGCAATACGAACAGGCCGGACACGTCGCGGATTCGCGAGCTTCCCTGTAGGCCGCGTGCCCCCACGCGGCGTCACGGGTTTCTTTCAAAAGAGCCCGCTGCTCAGCCCCCTCTTCCTGTTCGGCCTGTTCTCCGTTCCTTGGCTGCTGCCCAATCTCCTCTGTTTCCTCCGTTCCCTCCTGTTCCCTCCGGTCTCGGACATGAATACAATTCCCGGGCACGACGGTCTTCGTTACCTTGATTTGCTTTTGTTACTGCGTTCTCCGTCTGAATCAGCGTCCAATCAGCGGGAATTAGCGGTCTTGCCGCGCCGACTTGCCGCGTGGACTTGCCGCGCCGGAGCATCAGTACGGAGGCGGGAGCCCTGGGAAGGCGGGCTCGCCACGCCGGAGCAACGTCTCACGTTTCACGTTTCACGCATCACATGCCCATTGCAGTTTGTCCGGAAAGGCCAACAAACTCCCGCTCGTCCTGCCAACGGCAAATGCCTTTCGATCAGCATGTTACACCATGCATCCCGTGGATCATGCCAAGTTCTGTGGACTCAATTTCCCTTGTCCTGCCAGCCTCAACTAACTGGCAATCAGCACCTTATCAACGCTCCAACCCCGCCGGAGTTTGTCCGGTTTCGTTCCGACACCCCTTCGCGCACCCGCCCCATTCGCCCGCCACGACAAACGCAAATACCTGGCCCTCAACACAAACCGCACTCCGGAACCCGTCGGACTTTGTCCGGAAAACAGGCCGGATGGGGGGACAAACTCTCTCCTTTTTTCCGTTCGGCGTTCGATTCGGACGACCTGCGCGCCCAGACGTCGGATCGCAATGGCCATTTCCCGAGGGGCGCGTCGCGGGCGTCAACGCTCCCAACGGGGTCCGGATTCCCCGCCAAATTTCCATTCTCAAATTCCCACTCCAGCGTATATTTTCTAATTATGTCCGGCGCGATTGAGTTTACTTTGAATGGCCGCTTGGTTCGGGTCAAAGAGTGCTCGCCTAATACGACGCTGCTCGACTATCTCCGCGGCGCCGGACTGATTGGCGCCAAGGAGGGCTGCGCCGAAGGGGATTGCGGCGCCTGCTCGGTGGTCCTGCTGGATCGGGATGTGCAAGACCGGCCCTGCTACCGCGCCATCAACAGTTGCCTGGTTCCTCTCTGCCTCCTGGCCGGACGCGAAATCCTCTCCGTCGAGGGCGTGACGCGCGCCGGGCGCCTGCATCCGGTGCAGGAGAAGATGGTCCAGCACTTCGGTTCCCAGTGCGGCTATTGCACCCCGGGATTTATCGCTTCGCTGTTCGAGGGTTATTACCGACGCGACATCACGACGGCAGACCAGCTCAACGACCAACTTTGCGGCAACCTTTGCCGCTGTACCGGCTACCGGCCGATTCGCGATGCCGCCATCAACGCCTCGGCCTTCCTGCCAGGCCGCGGCATCCCGGCCACGCCAAGCGCGACCCGGAATAGCGAAGTGGATCCTTTTGCCAAAAAGCTGGAGCAGCCCAGCTCTTTGCCCGCCGCTCTGGACTATGAATGCGCCGGCGAACGCTTCTTCCGGCCAGCCTCTCTGGTCCGCCTCCTGGAGTTGGTCAGGCAATTCCCCGAAGCCCGCCTCATCGCCGGGGCGACCGAGCTGGGGCTCGAGATCACAAAGCGCTTCAAACGATTCCAGACACTGATCTCCGTCGAAGCCGTCCCTGAGTTGACCTCGTGCGAGTGCACCGCCTCCGAGTGGCGTATCGGCGCCGCGGTCACGCTGACGCGAATCGAAGAAAAGTTAGGCTCCGAGTTTCCCGCCTTCGGCGACATGCTTCGGGTGTTCGGCTCCCGCCAGGTTCGCAATCGCGCCACCCTCGGCGGCAATCTGGTGACGGCTTCCCCCATCGGCGACAGCGCGCCCGTCCTGCTGGCCTTCGATGCCCGTGTCGTGCTGGTTCGCGGGACCCGGGTTTCCGGTTCGGACGAGAGGGCAGGGGAGGGAAGACCCTTTGCGGAACGCACCCTGCCACTGGATCAGTTTTTCCTTTCCTACCGCAAGACCGCCTTGCAGCCGGGCGAAGTGCTGAAGACCATCCTGCTCCCGAGGCAACTCGATCCCCTCGCGGAAACCTCCGCTCAAGGAAGCGCCGGAACCTCGTCCGCGTCCCCTGCGGAACCGAGGGCGATCGGACCGGCGCCTCGCGCCCCCGGCGGTTCGTTGGCGACCCGCCTTTGCCGGTGGTACAAAGTTTCCAAGCGCCGCGAGATGGACATTAGCACGGTCTCGGCCTGTTTCGCCCTGGATCTCGATTCGCGCGGCTTAATCCGGAGAGCGCGCCTGGCCTACGGCGGCGTTGCTCCTACGCCGGTCCGGGCGCTTCGCGCCGAAGAGGCGCTTATCGGCAAACCGTGGTGTGAACCTACCGTCCGCGACATTCTCCCGGTTTTGGGCGGCGAGTTCACCCCCATCTCCGACGTGCGCGGCAGCGCCACGTATCGCCGCGGTCTCATCATCAGCCTTTTCGAGAAGTTCCATTTTGAAACGACACTTCCCATTCTCCGTTCTCCGGCCCCTATCCTCGCTCCCTTGGCCTCCGAGCCGCAATCCCCGGACCTCCCTTGCCACGAAAGCGCCCACAAGCACGTCACTGGCGAGGCCTTTTATAGTGACGACCAAACTGCGGGCAAAGGTTTGCTGGAAATCTGGCCCGTCTGTTCCCCTCACGCTCGTGCTCGAATCCGCAAGCGCGATGTTTCCGTTGCCCGGGCGATGCCCGGCATCGCCACGGTTCTCCTCGCCGAGGACATCCCAGGCACCAACAATGTCGGCCCCGTTAAACGGGATGAGGTCCTGCTGGCGGATAAAGAAATCTCCTTCCACGGCCAGATTGTCGCCCTGGTTGTGGGCGAATCGCTGGAGGCCTGCCGCGCCGCAGCGGACAAAGTCGTGGTCGAGTACGAGCCGTTGCCACCCATCGTCACCCTCCAGCAAGCCCTGCTGGCCCGCAGCTTCCACAACGAGCCCAATTTCATCCGGCGCGGCGATATCGGCTCCGCGTTGGCCCGCTCGCCCCTGACCCTGACCGGCACTTTCGAGATGGGCGGGCAGGAACATTTCTACCTGGAAACGCAAGCTTCCTGGGTCCAGCCCGGCGAGGACGGTTCCATGCAGGTGGTTTCCTCCACGCAACATCCGTCCGAGGTCCAGGCTACTGTGGCCCATTTGCTCCGTCTCCCTGCCAACCACGTGGTGGTTCAATGCCCTCGCATGGGCGGCGGCTTCGGCGGCAAAGAAACCCAAGCCGCAGGCCTTGCCGCCTTGGCAGCCCTTGCCGCTCATCATACCCGCAGGGCAGTGCGCGCGCGCTGGAACCGCGACCAGGACATGATGTTGACCGGCCATCGGCACCCCTTCCTGGCCCGATTCAAAGTCGGCTTTGACACCTCCGGCCGGCTGCTTGCCGCGCGCATCCATCTCTACTCGAATGCCGGCTGGTCATTGGACCTCTCCCAGGCCGTTACCGACCGCGCCCTCTTTCACCTCGACAACGCCTACTACATTCCCGCAGTCGAGTTTCGCGGCCAGGTTGCCAAGACCAACCTTTCGTCCAATACCGCCTTCCGGGGCTTTGGCGGGCCTCAGGGAATGCTCGTTATCGAGGAAATCCTGGATCGCGTGGCCCGCCGCCTTGGCCTGCCGCCGGAATTGGTCCGGGAACGCAACCTCTATCATGGCAAAGGCCGCGCCAATACGACCCACTACGGCCAGAAGATCGAGGATAACCGCATCCCGACCCTCTGGCACCGGCTCAATCAACTAAGCGATTTCGGCCGCCGCCGGAGCGAAATCCATGAATGGAATGCCGCCCATCCTCATCAGAAACGCGGCCTGGCCATCACTCCCGTTAAGTTTGGCATCAGCTTTACCGTGACCCATCTGAATCAGGCCGGCGCGCTCGTGATTTTGTACCAGGACGGTACCGCCCAGGTGAATCACGGGGGCACGGAGATGGGCCAGGGTCTCTACACGAACATTCGCGCCATCGCCGCGCGCGAACTTGGCCTGGACCCTGGCTGCGTGCGCATCATGCCCACCAGCACCGATAAAGTCCCCAACACATCAGCCAGCGCCGCCTCCAGCAGCACCGACCTTAACGGCGCTGCGGTGCAGAACGCCTGCCAGACCCTTCGTGCCCGGCTGGCCCCGGTTGCGGCCAAACTGTTGAAAGCGAAGAGCGGCCGCCTTTCCGCCGCCGGGGCGATCGTCTTCCAAGGCAGCCAGGTCTGGGATCGGAAACGCCCTCGCACCCGCCTCGCTTTTGCCGAGGTTGCTCAGCAGGCTTACATCGACCGCACCAGCCTTTCAGCCACCGGCTACTATGCCACGCCGGGGATTCATTGGGACCGGGTCAAAGGCCGTGGCCATCCCTTCCACTACTTTGCCAACGGCGCCGCCGTGGCCGAAGTCGAAGTGGATGGGTTCACCGGCATGATCCGGGTGTTGCGCGTTGATGTGCTCCAGGACGTGGGAGATTCGATCAACGCCGGCATCAACCGCGGCCAAATCGAGGGGGGCTTCATCCAAGGCATGGGTTGGCTCACCAGCGAGGAACTCAAGTGGGATGAGCAGGGCCGGCTTCTGACGCACTCGCCCGACACTTACAAAATCCCCGCCATCGGCGACACCCCGCCGGTCTTTAACGTCACGCTGCTGGAGAACGCCACACAGAAAGGGGTCATCTATGGCAGCAAAGCCGTGGGGGAGCCTCCTTTTATGCTGGCCCTCTCCGTTCGCGAAGCTATCCGTGACGCCGTGGCCGCCTTTGGGGCACCTGGCGGCGAAATTCCACTGCCTTCTCCCGCGACTCCTGAGGCCGTGTTCCTCGCGGTCCGGCAACGCATCGGTTTCGGAGTCAGCGAACCAACTCCGCCCGCTTCTCAATAAACTGCGCCACGATACTCACGGCGATTTCCATGACGGTTTGAGAGTGGATCTTTATTCCTACCGGGCAGGCCACACGGCCCAATTCCTCAGCGGTTGCGATTTTCTCCCGCGCAAAGTGGTCGAAAATCGTTCGCGCTTTTCGCGCGCTGCCGATCATGCCCAGGAACAAAAAGCGCTTGTGTATCCAGTTCTCCAGCACCAGCGCGTCGTGGCGATGGCCACGCGTCACGATCAGCCCGAAGCTCGGCCTCTCAGGCAGCGGCGTGGCCAGCAGCTTCTCCCATACTTCGGCCCGCAACGACACATCGTCCGGAAAAAACTGGCGGCTGGCCAGCGCCGGCCGATCGTCAAAAACCGTCACTGCGAAATCCAATTGCGCCGCCAGCGGCGCCACCGCCTGCGCGATGTGCCCCGCCCCCGCTATCCAAAGCGCGGGTGGCGGCTTGACCGTCTCCTGGTAGAGCCAGTCCTCGGCCCGGCTTGTCCCGGCAGCCACCCGGCCGATCGAATAATCAGCCCTTACCCCCCAGCTTAAATCCTGCTTCCTCTCCGCCAGCTCACTCCAAAACTCGGCTCCTGCCTTTTGAGCTTCCGGCAGGATCAATCCCTGCACCTTCCCGCCGCACACCAGGCCGTCGTCCCAGCCAAAGTCGTGGTCCAGGAGCAAGTCAAACGGCGCCGCTTGACCGGTCCGTAACGACTGCACGGCACGATGTTGAATCTCGGCCTCCAGGCAACCGCCTCCCATGGTGCCTTGAATGCGGCCATCGGCATAAAACAGCGCCTTGGCCCCGGTTTTCTGCGGACTCGACCCCTTCACCCCGCAAACGATTCCCAAGGCCACCGGCTCCCCTTGCCGGGCCGCCTCCGCCAAGGCTTCAAACACGCTTTTCTTCATTGACTGGCACAGAATAGCCGCCGGGCGACTCGCGTTCAAACGAATACAGGCAAAGGCGAGGGTGAGGGTCGAGGGAGGCACTCGGATCCCCTCACCCCGTCCCTCTCCCCATCCGATGGGGAGAGGGAGACTCCTCGTTAGCCGGTCGGCATGTCGAAACCGGTTCGAATGGCCGAGAGTCCTCCCCCGTGGCTCCCTCTCTCCGTCCGACGGGGAGGGCTGGGGTGGGGAGCCAGTCCATGGGGAAAAGAATTCGTTCCATACACGCTGGTGTTCAAAACCTGATCTGCACCCCCCAGGGGGACTGGGGGCCGCGACCCTGGCTCGACATTCCTCCATCAAAATGCCACTTTCTTGTCGTGACCTTGGTTAAACTGGATCAACTGCGCGCCCGGTTGCGCTCCTATGGCTCCTGCCTCGTCGCCTACTCGGGCGGGGTCGATTCGGTCTTCCTGGCCTACGTGGCCCATGAGGTGCTCGGGCCAAGAGCCCTGGCCGCGATTGCCGATTCCCCCAGCCTGCCCCGCCGTGAACTCAACGAGGCCCTGGCCCTCGGCAAACAGTTCGGATTCCCCGTCCGGGTGGTCCTTAGCCACGAATTTGCCAACCCTGATTACCTCGCCAATCCCGCCAACCGCTGCTATTTCTGCAAACATGAACTGTTCGCCGAACTGGCCCCGCTAGCCAAAGCCGAGGCTTTCGCGGTCATCGCCTACGGCGAGAACGCCAGTGACATCGGCGATTTCCGCCCGGGCGCCCAGGCCGCCGCCGAATTCCAGGTCCGCGCCCCCCTGAAAGAAGCCGGCCTCACCAAAACCGATATCCGCGAGCTCTCCGCGCATCTCGGGCTGCCGACCGCCGATAAGCCGCAAATGGCCTGCCTTAGCTCCCGCATTCCGTACGGGGAACCCGTCACCCCCCAAAAGCTCAATATGATCGAGCAGGCCGAATACGTCTTGCGCGACCTCGGCTTTCACGATGTCCGCGTCCGCCACCATGAATTGCGAAGCGCTGAAATCAGCGCGCGGAATCATGAAGGCGCACTTCCGGCAGGCATTCATTCCGCACTCGAGACGCCACAGGCTGCCATGCACTTGGCACGCATCGAAGTAGCACCCGCCGAGTTACCGAAATTCCTCGCCAATGGCGCGTCTGCGAAGGTGGCCGAAGCCCTCAAACAGATCGGCTACGCCCACGTCACCCTCGACCTCCAGGGCTACCGCCGCGGGAGCGTCAACGAAGTGCTCAAGAAATAGGGGGGCGAACGCCCCGTCCGCGCGGTTCTCGATCCACGAAGGAGTTTGGTGGCTGGCTTTGGATGCGACTGGTCCCGCTTTCGACCAACTTGTTGCTTGGTTTACCGCAACTTTCCGGTAGATTCTGCGTTTAAGAGAAAAGAACGTTTTGGCTATGCCACAGTTTTCGTACAAAGCGCGCCGACGCTCCGGCGAAGTCGTCCAGGGGGTCCTTGAGGTCGCCGACCGCTCCGCCGCCCTGCTCCAAATCGAGCGTCTCGGTCTATTTCCTGTCGCCGTCGATGCCGCCAAAGGGGGGCCTTTGGCGGTCTCGGACCGCTCGGCCCGTCCGAAGACCGACTGGCAGGCCATGCTTCCGCCCGGGCTGCAGGCTGCCCTCGCGCAGAAACGCAAGCCCAAGCTCCAGGAACTGGCCACCTTCACTCAGCAATTGGCGAACCTCCTGAAGTCCGGCATGCCCCTAACGGTAGCCCTGAACAGCATGACCCATCTTGAGTCCAAGGGCATCTCCGCCGATGTGAGCAAGGAACTCAAACAGGACGTCATGGAGGGACGCAGTCTTTCGGATGCGATGGTGAAGCAGCCGCGGATTTTCTCCGACCTCTACGTGAACATGGTTCGCGCCGGCGAATCCAGCGGCGCGCTGGTGGAAGTCCTTCGCCGCATGGCGGATCATTTCGAGCGCTTCGCCCAGGTCCAATCCAAGTTCTCTTCGGCTCTGGTCTATCCCGCGTTTGTCATGGTGGTCGGCATCTGCATCATGTTTTTCTTCATGACCTACATGCTGCCCAAGTTCATGAGCATCTTCGACGGCATGCAAATCCAGTTGCCCATGATGACCCAGATCCTGGTCAGCATCAGCCACTTTTTCTCCGGTTACTGGTGGTTGATGGTCGCGGTTGCCCTCACGGCGGTCATCCTTTTCAAACGCTTCCAATCGACTCCAGAGGGCCGCCGCAGAATCGATGGGTGGAAATTGAACGCTCCCGTTTTTGGCAAAGTCATCAAGCTCAACCTTTTCGGCCAATTCGCCCGCACCCTCTCCACTCTGTTGGAAAACGGCGTGCCGGTGCTTACGGCCCTGAAAATCACGGAACAGATCATCCCGAATGTCATCGTCAAGGAGGCCATTGCCAAGACTCGGGAAGAGGTGACCGACGGCAAAACCATCGCCCAGCCGCTCGGGCGCAGCAAGATCTTCCCCCAGCTCATGGTGGATCTTGTCAAAATTGGCGAAGACACCGGCAATGTCCCCGGCGCCCTCGAGAACGTCGCCGACACTTACGAAAACGAACTGGCCATCGCCCTGCGGGTCATGACCAACATGATCGAGCCGACTCTTATCATCGTTATGGCCCTCGGCGTGGGTTTTCTTCTGATGAGCGTGCTCTCGGCGATGTTTGCCATTACCTCCAACATCGCCCGCTGATGGCTGCCGCCTTACAACGCCGCCGCCCCTTGCGTTTTGCGTTGTGCGTTTTGCGCGCTGCATTTCGCGCGTTCCGCGCGCCGCGCGCCGCGCGCCGCGCCGGGTTCACCCTCATCGAGCTGATGGTGGTCATGGGCATCATGGCCATCGTTATGACCATGGGGGTTCCGATAGTCTATCGCGCCACTCACAGAGTGCCGATGACCCGCGCCGTGAACGACGTTGTCGAAGTCTTAGCCAACGCCCGCCGCTTCGCCATTTTTAGAGGCCAGCCCTACGATGTCGTTTTTCATCCGCAGGAGCGAACGCTCGAAGTCGTTAGCGCCGGCACTTCCAGCGCACCCCGCCCCCAGAGCGCCGACCCTGGAGCCCTCTCGGCCAATGTTTCCGCACCCGGCTCCGGGCTTTCGGCCCAGATTTCCGATCATGTCCAAATCGACATGCTCGACGTCAATCTGACCGAGTACAGCCGGAGCGAGCTGGCCCGGGTGCGTTTTCACCCCAACGGCATGTGTGATGAAATGACCCTGATCCTGCGGTCTACGGACAACGGCGAACAGCGGGGCATCGTCCTGGAAATCACCACCGGCCTCGCCACCATCCTCAACGAGAGGGATCTCCAAGACCTCCGGAACGGCAGACTATGAACATCCAGCCACCGGGATTGAAAACGATCGAAAGCCAGGCTGAGCCCGTGTCCCGCTCCACGCTCCACGCTCCACGCTCCCGCGGGTTCACGCTCCTCGAGGTCATGATCGCGTGCGGCATCCTGTTCATGGCCACCTTTGCCATCCTCGGGCTGGTGGCCAACACCCTTCGCAACGCGCGAGGCATCCAGCGCATCGAAGTCGATGCCGGCATGGCGGCTGCCCAGCTCTATCCCATCCTCAAGACCAACCTCCACGCGGAACTATCCATCTCCGGCGACTTCGGCGATTCCTACCGGGACTACTCGTGGAGCGCCGAGAGTTCGCAGTTTGACACGAACGGCCTGATCATCGCCAACATCGTTGTCAACCGCCGGGGACTTCAGAAGCCTTTTGACACGCTCAGCATCCTGATCTTCAACCCCAATGCCAAATCCAGCTTTGGCACCCCTGGACGATGAGACTCTCCTCCAGACCCGCGCGCTCGAACGTTCTACCGTCCCAGCGTTTCAACGTTTCAACTTTTCAACGTTCCAACGCTTTTACTTTGGTGGAAATCCTGGTCGCGATCGGCATCCTCAGCCTGGTTTGCGCCGCCATCGCGTCCACCTGGACAGCCATCCTGCGCGCCACGAAGGTCGGCCAGCAAGCGGCCGCCTCGGTGCAGCGCGTCCGGATTGTGGCCCATGTCATCGAAGACTCCCTGACTTCCGCCCAGTTCTTTACCGCCAACCAGCAATACTACAGCTTTGTGGCCGAGGACGGCGGCTTGAGCTTTGTCGCGCGCCTTTCGAAATCATTTCCCCGCAGCGGCAAGTTTGGCGACCTTGATGTGCGCCGGGTTACCTTTTCCATCCGTGCGGGCGCGGATGGAAACGAATTGGTCCTCCAGCAGACCCCCTTGGTGATGGACATGGACGAGGATGAAAAAAACCATCCGGTAGTCCTGGCGAAGTACGTTCGTGAGTTCAAGGCGCAATTCTGGGATTTACAGGAGCAGGACTGGGTTGATGATTGGCTCAACACCAACATGCTTCCGTCCCTGGTCAAAGTGACTTTGAAGGTGTCCAGCAAAGCCTACTCCACGGCCGCTCCGGATGAGATTACCCGGATCGTCAGTATTCCCGCGACGGCGGTTCCTCCGATCTGGCAGGTTCCACGCGGCGGTCCGGGCGGTTTGGGCGCTCCGGGCGCTCCCGGGGGCGGCGGCCCTCCGGGCACTCCCGGCGCTCCCGGCAGTTCGGGCAATCCCCAACTTTCCATTCCGGGCAGCGGCAGGAGGGGGGGCTTCTAGGAACCTCCTATGAGAATCTTTCTCCCATCCCCGGTCCCTGTTCGCGCCTTGCGGCGCATGTCTTACGTTTCACGTTTCACGAACGGCTCCAGGCTCCACGCTCGGTGCTCCCCATTTCCGACCGAGCGCGGCATCGCCCTGGTGATCGTCATGATTGCGATTTTCACGCTGACCATGCTGGCCGCTGTCTTTGCCATCTCGATGAAAACGGAGACCCGGCTTGCGTTGAACGCAAACAGCGAGACCGAAATCGAATGGCTCGGCCGTTCGGGCGTCGAATACGCCTGCTGGGTGCTGGCGTGCTCCCTGGATCCGACCCACCCCTACGACTCTCTCGACCAGCCATGGGCCACGGGCACGGGCGAACTCGGGCCCACCAATGCCCCCTTCGCTGAAGTCCAAAATCCTATCCACATGGGGAGAGGAACCATCACCTGGCACATCTTCGACCTCGAACGCAAGGTGAACATCAACACCGCCGACGAGCGCACCCTTCAGCAGACGCTCAACCTGATGGGCGTCGATGCCGGGGACATGGCGCCGATCATCGGCTCGATCCTCAACTGGACCGCGGCCGGCGGCAACATTCACCACCTCCAGGGAGCCGATAGCAGCGACTACCAGAGCATGAATCCACCTTACGAGCTTAAAGCAGGGCCTATCGACGACATCTCTGAGTTGCTCTTCATTCGAGGAATCACCCCTGAACTTTATTGGGGAGCTGCCTCTTCCAATTCTTCTCCCGCGGCATTTCAAGCCGCAGCCAAACACCAATTCGGGTCCCAAAGCCCTCAAACTATCAGTTCCGGGCTTAAGGATCTCTTCACCCCGGTTTCCGCCGGGAAAATCAACATCAACACAGCGTCTGCCGATGTTCTGCAACTCATTCCGGGCGTTGACCAGCAGGTTGCCGAGGCCATCGTCGCCGGCCGCAGCGGCGTCGATGACGGCAGCGGGCTCACCGGCCCTTACCGCAATGTCGGGCAAATCAGCCGCCTCCCCGAAATCGGTCAGATGGGCGGCTTTATTTCCGGCGCCATCCAGCAGATGGGCGCAACTCAGAGCCGCACATTCGAAGTTCACGTGACCGCCGAAGTCGCGGGCTATTCACGCCACTTCGTTGCCCTGGTTGGCCGCAACAACCAGCACGACGTGCAAATCCTCAACTTCTACTGGGAGGATTAGGAGCGCGAACGCCTGCTCCGCGCGGTCCTGAAGGCGGGGCGGAGAGCCTTCACCCGGGACGCATGGAGGGCTGGAGGGGTTGTCCCCAGGTTCCGATGCCCGCAAGGGCAACCTCCTTTATTCCAGCGGATTTGTCGGCCGCAAACCCTCCCTTCGGAACCGGCGGCAGTGTCAATTCTTAATCTGAATACGTCAATCACAAATCAGCGGTTGCGCCATCCGGGAGGGCGGCGAAAAAAAAGTGAAAAAAAGTAAAAAACCTCTTGCGCTCTTTCCCCGTTTTCGTATTGTGAGCGCCCTTGTTCTTTGGAAGACCCGAAACGGGCCAAAAATACCGGCGCGAGAGCCGGTTACGAAAAAGAAACTTTTTCGAAAAAAACTCTTGCAACGAAAATGAAAGTGGGTATTTTCCCCATCACGTTCTTTGCGAGTAAAAGACTGGAAGCGGTCGAAAAGAAAGTTGCTGAAAAGCAAAAAAATCTGTTGACCCCAGTCCCGAGTTTGATAAATTGGTCGCGTTGCCTGAGGCAGCGCCGGTGAAAGAAACAGGAAAATAGCCTGTTGACAGCCGGGCAGTTAACCGATAAATTAACTGCGAATTTAACTAAGGTCTGAGTGGCCGAGTTACGGAAGAAATCGGCTCCTCGGATTTTTTGTCCCCCAGATGGGACGTTTGGGATAGGAAAGTGACCTATCAGCCGGTCAAGACGGAGCGAAAGAAGGCTTCGAGATGGCTGAACGAGTTTTTGGGTGGAAACACCCGCTGCTCATTGAAAATTGAATTGTGCGATAAGTTTAGAGCCCCTTCAGGGCGTCCTGTTAGTAGGATGGCTCTGGAGTTTTAATAGTAAAAGACAATACGTCCAGCTCTCACAAGCTGGACAAATCAGTCGAATCAACTAACGTTATTTTTAACGGAGAGTTTGATTCTGGCTCAGAACGAACGCTGGCGGCGTGGATAAGACATGCAAGTCGAGCGCTGATTACAGGGTAGCAATATTCTGTAGTCGGAGCGGCGCAAGGGTGCGTAACACGTGGGCAATCTGCCATGAAGTCTGGAATAACTCGCTGAAAGGCGAGCTAATGCCGGATGTGACAACTGGGGGGCATCCTCTGGTTGTTAAAGCTGGGGACCGTAAGGCCTGGCGCTTCTTGATGAGCCCGCGGCCTATCAGCTAGTTGGTGAGGTAACGGCCCACCAAGGCTAAGACGGGTAGCTGGTCTGAGAGGACGACCAGCCACACTGGAACTGAGACACGGTCCAGACACCTACGGG
>Ga0181517_10000310_pt1 | contig 68413 bp, 48 predicted proteins | sample PEATcosm2014_Bin_31_FD_119748 | JGI IMG/M metagenome (GOLD analysis project Ga0181517, IMG submission 119748) | Peatland microbial communities from MTU Mesocosm Facility, Houghton, MI, USA - PEATcosm2014_Bin01_30_metaG | ecosystem: Environmental > Terrestrial > Soil > Wetlands > Peat | place... | reverse complement strand
CTGCCGCGTAGACACGGCTCGCATTTGCCGATCTTGGAATGAGCACCAAGCCTACGGCTACCACCACCAGGGCGGCCGCCGCCATCGCCATCACCCGCACCGCCGGCCGGGCGGTCAGGGAATAAACCAGAGAGCGCAGGCGGCTCGACTGCCGCCGCTCCACTCTCGTGCGGAATTCCGCCAGCCGGTGCCGCAGGCGATCCTCAACTTCTGCCGGAACCTCCACGTGCGTACTCCTTCGAATCAGATCGTCAATCTCGTTGTCGTTTTGGTCACGCATGGCTGCTTTCCTCCTTGTTGTGGACTGCGGGGATCAAATGCGAGAGGATAGTGCGCAGCTTGGCGCGCGCGCGGGCTACATGCTTGCGCACCGTCGACTCGCGGCAATCCATCGACGACGCGATATCGCCATAGGGGACTTCCTCGACCGCGTGCATCAGGATTGCCCGAGCCTGGTTCTTCGGCAAAAGTCCGATGGCGCGAAGCACCTGGGTTTCCTGCTCCGCACCGGAAATATCCTGTGCGGCGGACGGGGACGAGTCCGGGATGTCCTCCGGAATTACGTCCGTCTCCAGCCATTTGCCCTGACGCAATTCACGCCGGAGCGCATCGTGCGCGGTATTAATGCAGATCTGCAAAACCAGAGCTTGAGGGTTCGGGTGAATGCATATGCGATCCCAACGCTTCCACACCGTTAGCAGGGCTTCCTGGAAGGCGTCTTCCACGTGGTTGGGGTCGCGCATAACACGCCACACGGCTCGCATCATGCGGCCTTCGATGGGCGCAATCAGCCGCTCGTATTCCTGATGCCGATCATTCATGGAGTCCTTGTCTTCGCGACGACTCATGTCAAGTAAAAAGGTTGCCACGACAATTATTGCTCTCAAACTGGAAACGCTCGCCGGAGATTGTTTGTGGACAGGGGACGGGAGTTTATTGCGTCACCGGAGGGGTTCCCAGGCGGACAGGGTTAAACCGATAGATTCTGAAACATCTGTAAGCTATTGTTAATAGGTCATTTAATCTGCCGAATTCAAGTGCCAATCCGGACCGCCGTTGCGCCTGCCCGCCAGAACATCCTGGCCATTTTCATGCGGCTGTTATACTCGTAGGTTCCCGTGTTCCATTCCATTGAAAAGCAGGTCGCAGACGCGTTTCACGCGCACATACAGGCTCGCTACGGCGTGGACTTGAGCGTAGCCATCGAGCAGCCGCGGCAGAGCGATTTCGGCGAGATCGCCGTGCCGGCGGCGTTCCAACTCGCCAAGCAATTGCGCCAGGCGCCGAAGAAAATCGCGGCCGAACTGGCGGCCGAAATCGGGCCGATTCCGGGCGTGGCGGCGCTCGAAGTGGCGGGCAACGGCTACCTCAATATCCGTCTCGACCGCGGCGCTTACGCCGCGGCCCTGTTGCGGGGAGAAGCCGAGGGTGTGTCCGCGGCCGGCGGCAAGATCATCGTCGAGCACACCAACATCAATCCCAACAAGGCGGCGCACATCGGCCACCTGCGCAACGCCACGCTGGGCGACACCTTCGTGCGCATGCTGCGCGCTTCCGGGGCGCGGGTCGAGGTGCAGAATTACATCGACAACACCGGCGTGCAAGTGGCCGACGTGGTGGTGGGCTTCCATTTCCTCGAGCAAAAGACCGTGGCCGACGTGGAAGCGCTGATTGCCGATCCCGCGGTGCGCTTCGATTACTATTGCTGGGATCTCTACGCGCGCACTTCGAGCTATTACAAAGAGCAACCGGAATCGCTTGCCTGGCGCAGCCAGACGCTGCACGCGATTGAGGCTGGCGAGGGCGAACTGGCGCGGATGGCGAACCTGGTGGCGGACGCGGTCGTCCAGGCGCATTTGAAGACGATGTTGCGGCTCGACGTGGAGTACGACGTCCTGCCGCGCGAAAGCGAAATCCTGCACCTGCAGTTCTGGGCCGCCGCGTTCGAGCAGCTCAAGCAGCGCCAGGCGATTTACCTGGAAAGTGAGGGCAAGAACGCGGGCTGTTGGGTGATGCCGGGACTTTCCGATGAGGGTAAGGTGATCGTGCGCTCCAATGGCACGGTGACTTACGTGGGCAAGGACATCGCCTATCAGCTCTGGAAGTTCGGCCTGCTGGGCAAGGACTTCCATTACCGGCCGCTGATGACTTACTCGGACGGGCGCGTGCTCTGGGTGAGCACCGATACTCCTTACCCGGGCGAGCACCAGTTCGGGCACGGGTCGCGTGTCTACAACGTGATCGACGCGCGCCAGTCTTATTTGCAGGACGTGGTGGCAGCCGGGCTACGCGGTTTGGGATATGCAGCGCAGGCGGAACAATCGATCCATTTTTCGTATGAGATGGTGGCTCTCTCGCCGCGCTGCTGCGCCGATCTAGGGATTCCGCTTTCCGAGGAGGACCGCCAGCGGCCGTACGTAGAAGTTTCCGGGCGCAAGGGTCTGGGCGTCAAAGCCGACGATCTGATGGACAGCCTGATCGCGAAGGCGCTGGTGGAAGTGGATGCGCGGCACATGGAGAAGCCCGCTGCCGAGCGGCAACGCGTAGCCGAGCAGATCGCCATCGGCGCGCTGCGCTATTTCCTGCTCAAGTTCACGCGCAATTCGGTGATCGCGTTTGATTTGCAGGAGGCGCTCAGTTTCGAGGGCGAAACCGGCCCCTACGTGCAATATGCCGCGGTGAGGGCACGCAACATTTTGCGCAAGTTGGAAGAGCGCGGCGAGGCGCTACCGGATTTCGCGGCCGAACTTTCCGCCGAGGCGCTCGCGCGCCAACTGCAATCCGAGGATTTCTGGCAGGTGCTGCTGGCCGCTTCCAAGGTCGATTCAGCCCTGGAGGGCGCCTTGAGTGCCGGCGAGCCGGCGCATGTCGCGAGATATGCGTTCCAACTGGCGCAGGCCTTCAACAACTTCTATCACCAGTACCCAATTCTCCAGGAGGAGCACCGCGAAAAGAAAGTCTTCCTCTTGTGGATGACCGATTTCTTCCGCCGCCAACTGGAACGCACCGCCGGCATCCTGGGAATTCAGATTCCGGAATACATGTAGAGCCGATGCAGGGAACCGTGGTCTCGCACCACCCCGCCGCATTCCGCCGTCTTGCCACAAGCTGGTTGCCACATGGTGTGCCACGTTTTTGTGGCATACTAATGGTGGGAGCAGGACGTGAAGAATTTCCATCTGCCGTTGCCGGAACCGACCTATAGCCGCCTCAGGGCAGAAGCCGAAAGGACACAGGTTCCCGCGACCGCCCTGGCGCGCGAAGCTATCGATTTGTGGCTGCGGCACCAGTTGCGGAACGCCAGGCACAGGGCGATCGCCGCCTATGCGGAGGAGATGGCGGGTACGGATCTCGACCTCGACCCTGTCTTGGAGTCGGCTGGAATCGAGCATCTGACGAGAACTGGTAAGCAACCGCAATGACGCGGGGCGAGGTTTACTGGGCCGATCTGGTCCCGCGATCGGGATCCGAACAGACGGGCCGGCGTCCCGTGATCGTGGTATCTCACGATGGCTTCAATCAGGTTCCAGCATGGCGGTCGACCATCGTAGTTCCCATATCGACTTCCACGTCGCAGGGCAAGCGCGGACCCACCGTGGTCGAGATTCCGGGCGGCGTCGCCGGTCTGCCGAAGACAAGCTTTGCCGTATGCCATCAAGTCACGACGCTGGACCGCGCGAAGCTCACCAAGAGGATCGGCTCTCTGCCTCTCGAATTTCTTGGATTCATAGAAGAGGGGCTCAGAGCCGCGCTCGACCTCGAATAAACCGACTGCCGGCCCGGCGTCAAGACCATCCTCACAATCGTGGAAGGTCAGAAGCTTACCGGCTCAATCTGCAAGTCGACCGACCCTTTTGGTTCGACGTGGACCGGACGGCCGGTTGCCAGGTACTTTCGGATGGCCGCTGGATTTCCGAATTCCAGCCTCCAATCGGTGGTGACGAACAGAATGTAATCGCCGGGCTTGACTGCGGTGTATTTGAAGCTGCCGTCGCTTTCGGTCTGGTAGGACAGGTAGTCGTCGAAATTGATGGAGTCCACGCGCGGCGCCAGCACGACGCGGGCCGGGGCCAACGGCTTGCCATTTGCCCGTACCTTGCCGGCTACGCGGCCGCCATCGCCGGACAGCACGACATCCAGCTTCACCTCGCCCGAGTCCGGCACATCTACAATTCCATCCACAACGCGTGCATTGGCGGAGGTGACGCTCTTGATATAGAACCCGCGGGTTGCGAGCCTGAATTTATAGCGGCCGGCGGCCATGCCGGGGATGGTGAGCGTGCCGTCGGGCCCTACCGTGCGGGCATGCGTCTGGTAGCCTCCATCGGCGTGCAGGAAGAAGGTGACGCCGGCCAGTTGGTTGGCATCGCCGTCGACCAGCCGCACTTTGGCGGTGACAGTCGGGGGATCGGGAAAAGGCACTTGGACCGTGAGATCGCCGGTGCCGACCTCGATGCTCCGGGAGGACTGAGCGCCAGTCTGACTGTCGAACAAGGTCAGCGTGTAGTGCCCGGGAGCGATGTTGTGGAAGCTGCCTTCGCCGGGATCCAGTTGGGCCAGAATGACCTCCGCGCCTTGCGGTCCTGCGGCGGAGAGCATCATCACGGAGGAGCCGGCGTCTCCGGCGATCTGAATGGAGACGCCGTGGCTGCGCCTGAGGACGAAATCGGCTTTGTAATCTTCTCCTGGCTTCAGGTCGATCAGGGCAGCGGCCTGTGGATCGGTAGCGTTCGAATAATAAGTTGGCGCGAATGTGGCAGGGGGCTGGTCGGGTGCCGTGGGCTCCTGCATGGCGGGTACCGCGAGCAGGTAGCAGGGCACGGCGGGGAGATCCCAGACACGGTATTCGCCTTCCACGTCGGTGGTCGCGTTCTTAATTCGCTGGTACGTCCTTCTTCCGGTTTCGAGCTGGATGATGATCTCGAGGGCGGCCGGAACGGGCTCGCCGGTTTCGTCGATGATTTTGCCGGTGATGACGGCAGGCGCGTAGAGGCGGAAGGTCAGACCTTCGGATGCACCGTCGGGACCGGTAGCTACCTGTGTGAGGGAATCGGGGACTCCGGGGCGCTCGCAGTAGCCCTGGCGCGGGAAGCCTTTGCGCTCCGCAAACAGGCCCCAAAAGCCCGCCGGGAGCCCTTCGAAGACAAATCGCCCATCGGCGCCGGTGGTGGTTTCGGTTTCCTTCCTGCTCTCGTCGACGGCGATCATCACGATCCGGACATGAGCGAGGGGCGCGCCGCCAGTGGCGTTCACAACCACGCCGGAAATCCGATACTTCGCCGGCTGGGTGGGCTGTGCGGGCTGTGCGCCGGCGAGCATGGCAAAGAAACACGCGACGGCAAACGTGCAGATAACGCGCTTCATGGGGACTCCTCCGACAGGGTCTGCAATTGAACCTTGGTGTTGGCGGCTGGCCGCACTTCGACGGGCGTGCCGCTGGCGGCGAGCGTAGTCAGGACCTGCGGAGCGTTGTACTCCACCTCCGCGCGGCTTTTCCACGCATGCAGCCGATAGGAGCCGGGAGCGACGGCGGCAAAACCGAAGCTGCCATCGCCGGTGCAAGCCGCTTCCGGCGGCCGGCGCGAGGATTCGGAAACCAGGACGATGCAAACGGGACCATCGCGCATCGTTTCGGGCGCCAGGGTGCCTTCGATAGAGCCGCTATCGGTGCGCAGCACGACTTCAATCTCGGGCGGCGGCTCCGAACGAAGAACCAACTCGGGATCGGCGAGCAGATCCGTGTCGCCGCTCCTGGCGGAAGCGACATACAGCGGCTCTGCGACCGCAAAACCGACGCGATACCTTCCGGGGATCACGGATGGAATCTGGAATGCGCCATCCACGGCTGGTTCGGAAGGGAAGGTGGGTCCGCCCCGTGCAACGAGCTGCAGGAAGGACCCCTGGAGGGCCTCCTGCACAGACTCTGCGGTAGTCTGCCCGTCTGGTCCGTCGATGCGCATGGTGCCCTTGACGGTGAAGCCTTGGCCGAGCGCCAGCGAAATGCCCGTGACATCGTGGCCGTCGATCTGGATCTCCTGCTCGGCAACCAGGGGACGGTCGTCGGCGCCAACGCCCGTCACGCGCAGGCGGTAGGCGCCGTCGACCACGTTGTCGATCTGGAAATCGCCAGTGAAGAAATCGAGAGAACTGTGGTTGAGACCGAGGTCTTCGTCGCCGGATAGCAGTTGCAACACGGGCTGCGTGTGAGGCTTGAGGTTAGCCAGGTGCCCGGTGATGCGGTGGCCGGCCTGGAGGGTCAGCGAGATATCGGCATGCGCCTCGCCGCCGGGAGCGAGCGCCAAAAGCACCGCCGAGTCGCGATCGCGAGAGCCTCCGAAGTAGACGGGTGCAAAGGCATCGTGGGTCTTAGGGGTCGCGGCAGGCTCACCCACAAAAGCGTGCTCGTCGTAGCCGGCTGCCTGAACCAGGTATCGGCCGGCGGGGAGCCATGGGATGCGGTACTGGCCGCGGTCGTCGGTGACGGCCTTGCCGGCCGGTTCATAGTTCCGCCAGCCATCTGCGACCTGGGAGCGCATCGCCACCATGGTCACGCCGTCAACCGGCTCGCCTTCGGCATCGGTGATCCGGCCGCGGACGGAAGCGAGGGGCGTGAGGCGGATCACCAGGTTTGCGCGCGAGGCATGCAGATCGACAGCCACACCGTCGCCGTTCGATTCGAAGCCGGCTTTGGCAGCCGCTACCGCGTATTGGCCGGCTGCAAGACGGGAGAAATGGAAGGCACCCGCGGCATCCGACTCGACCTGATCGCCCGTGGAGAGCCAGACCCGCGCATTTCGCACTGGAGCTCCGGTGAGACTGTTGACGATGGTGCCAGCAAGGGAGAATTCCCCGGCGGCGGACTGCGCGGAGGCGGCTGGCAGCAAGAGGAAAGGTGCGGCCAGGATGAAAGCAAATCGCATCGAGAAGATATTCTAACCCGATGGTCTGAAAATGACCATGCTATCCCTGGCGCACGTCTTTGCTTCCAGTCAGCGCGCGCCTGGCACCGCGCATGCCATTCGATGGGAAAACGCCAGTCTATCTCCCGATGGTGTGCAAGGTCCGTGCTATGATCGGCTCGGCGCGACACATGCCTGAAACCCGATCGCGGCCTCGGTTCCCATTTGCTGGCGGCTGTGCGCTGCACGCAATTGCCTATGAAGCAGACGAACCATTGCGTAGTGGGAGATAATGCTCCCTTTGGCTCTATGACGAATCGCCGCGCAGTGCTTAAGACGATCGCGGGTCTGAGCGCTGCACGGGTGGCGCAGGGTGCTCCGCAGCCAACCGTGGAGAGTGACCGCACATACTGGACTGGCCTACTTACCAAACTGGCCGAGCCGGTACTTGAAAACCTGGCTCGCGGCACTTTGAAACAGAACATGCCGGTGGAGTGCGCCAGCGAGAACCAGGCCGCCCGGCGGAAGTACTCTCACCTGGAGGCTATCGCCCGGCTTCTGGCCGGCATCGCGCCATGGATCGAGGCTCCGCTCGAAGCCGGCGCCGAGCGCACCCTGCAGCAGCGGTACGCGGCTCTCGCGCGCGAGGCGATCCGATCGGCGACCGATCCTCAGTCGCCGGACTTCCTGAATTTCGCCGACGGCGATCAGCCTCTTGTGGATTGCGGTTTTCTGTCGCAGGCACTGCTGCGGGCGCCGGTCGAGCTGTGGAAGAAACTGGACCGCGCGACCCAACGGAACCTGGCCGCGGCGCTCCAATCCTCACGCGCGATTGTTCCGGGCTACAGTAATTGGCTGCTCTTCAGCGCGATGGTGGAGACCGCCCTGGCCATGATGGGCCAACCGTGGGACGCCGTGCGGATCGATTATGCGTTGCGCAAGCACGGAGAGTGGTTTGTGGGAGACGGCCTCTACGGGGATGGACCGCATTTTCGTTGGGACTACTACAACAGTTTTGTGATTCAACCCATGCTGTTGGATACCCTGCGCAACATCCGCCCGTACAGCAGCCGGTGGCAAGGTCTGCTCCCCGATGTCCTGGAGCGCGCGCGGCGGTACGCGGCCATCCAGGAACGGCTGATCGCCCCAGACGGCACGTTTCCCCCTATCGGCCGTTCCATCGCGTATCGCTGCGGCGTTTTTCATTTATTGGCCCTGATGGCGCTTGGGCGCGAGTTGCCTGAGCCGTTGACCGGCCCGCAAGTCCGATGCGCGCTGACTGCGGTGACGCGCCGGCTGATGGAAGCGCCGGGTACATTCGATGGAAACGGCTGGCTACGTGTCGGATTCTGTGGACACCAGCCGAAATTGGGTGAGAGCTACATCTCCACGGGCAGTCTGTACCTTTGCTCTACGGTACTGCTTCCGCTGGGGCTTGCCCCGGCAGATCGGTTTTGGACCGGGCCTGCGCAAGACTGGACTTCGCGCAGAATATGGAGCGGTGAAGACGTCCCCGCAGACCATGCGGAGTAGTCTGTCGGCGCCGCGAATGCGTGCTAGCGCTCGCCGTGGGCGAGGACCCCGCAGGTTTCAGTCCCAATTCTTCACCTGCGGCCAGATCTCGCTCAGGGGCCGCTTGAGGCCGCGGCAATAGAAGACGTCGAAATGCTCGTATGGCATGGAGTAGGGGTGATAAACCCTGGCGACCTTCTGGACGCTCGAGAAACGCGACTCGAGGTCCTGCTGCCGCCCAGCCATCACGATGACACTTTCGCCGGTGTAGCCACGCGGTCCCCAGAGGAAATAGCTTTGATGCCCGCTGATGGCGGGCGGCAGGCCATATTTCGGACCAAACAGGTCGATGGCCCCGGCTTGCCCGTAGTTCTGGCCGAAGATCGCGGTCTTGGGACGGACCTCCGGCGGGAGGTCGTTGTAGACACGCGCGACGGTGACCGCCATCTCTTCCCAGCCGAACTGGTCGGCGAATAATTGGGGCAGCGGTCCGAGCTTGTGATTCTCGAGGCGCGGCTGTTGCAGGTGTGTGGCTGCCGCATAGCGAATGTAAGTCTCGGGCGGCAGCAGTGGAATCAGCGTCGGCGCCAGCGCGGCGGCCATCAGCACCATCAGCGTCACATACACCAGCTTGATCCACTGCGAGCGGGCTGTTGCCAGCCACCTTTCCCATGCCACACTCCCGGCCGCGAACAGAACCGGGTACGCGGGGAACAGGTAGTATATGCGGGGGCTGAGCGCCATGATGATGCCGGCCGTCACAGCCCAGGCCCAGCCCAGCACGCGAAACCGCTTCCCATCATGATCGAAGAACAGATACCACAAACCTGCCAGCCAGATCGGCAGGCTCAACGGCAGCGTCGCCAAAGTCTCCTGGCCGAAAAACGTAAACGGCGAGAGTCTCACATCCCGCCCGCTGCGGCGGATATTGGCCTCTAGTTCCAGGAAAGGGAAGTGGTTCTGGATGTTCCACAGCAGGTTAGGCAGGAAGATGAGAAACGCGATTGCGCCTCCAGCCCAGAACCACGGCGAGCGCAGCCACCGGCGCTCGCGCGTCAGAATTAGTCCTACCACAAGGCCGAAGCCGAAGATCAGCATCGAGTGCTTGTTCTCCAGCCCGATACCCGCCACTACTCCAAACCACAGCCAGAGCTTCGCGTTCCCAGTCCGGATGATCCGCATCACCAGGTACGCGCAGCCCATCCAGAACAACGGTTCGAAAGCATTCATCGAAAGAATGTGGTCCAGCGCCAGGACGCCCGGCGCCAACACCAGACACAGAGCCGCCAGGCCCTGCGCAAACCGAGCGCCGCCCAGTTCGCGGGCGATCAGGCCCGTAAGCAGTGCGGTGCCCGCGCCAGCCAGGGCTGCCGGAAACCGGAGGGCCGATAGCGAATCGCCCAGCACAGCGCGCGTGATCCAGGCGATCGCCGCGATCAGCGGTGGCTGATCCACGTAGCCCCAGGCGAGGTGCCGGGCGCACGCGAGGTAGTAAAGTTCGTCGACGAAGTAGCCGTAGTGCCGTCCGGCATACAGGTGCAGCGCGAGTTTAGCGGTCGCGATGAGCGCCACCACCAGCCCCGCGCCCACAAGCCAGGGCTTGCGCGCTTCTTCGGCCTGGACATGATCTACCAGACCATCCATTTTAGATCCGAGGTCCTTTTCTGTCCAAACCCGCCGCCCTCCAGCGATCCCCGCAGCCGCCGTTCCCTGTGGACGCAGTGTCGGCGTTACAGTTGTTGCGGCAGGCCGGGAAACGCGTTCGCCTCCTCACCAAAACTGGTCCTTGGGCACAAGGTCTTGTTGACTTCGGTTCAAGATCCGGATAGCATACTGTGGGTTCCACTGTACGGCAACCGAGCGGTTCAGACTGCCGGCGCAGCCGTACTTTCGGAGGGGATTGCATGCGTGCCGTGCTCGTTATCGAGAGCCCCGCTATTTCTGCCATACCGCAGTGGAACCAGGCTTTGCGCGCCGCCGAGCTTCACATTCGCGCCCGGAAGGATTGGGATTGCGTAACTCAGGAGGACTTGAGCCTCTGCTCCGAGGGCGTCATCGTCGCGAATGTCGCCTCCAGAAGCAGGAATGCAACGCAGGTGATCGAGTGGCTGCGAAACAATCCTGTTCGCGCGAGAACCTTCGGCATACTTCCAGGCGACGATGTCGAAATACTGCGGCTGGGCGCGGAGGTAATGGACGACTTTCTCCTCTGGCCTGTCCATGCCGAGGAATTCCGCCAGCGGATACTCAAATTGCTGGGCCCGGAGAATGAAAACCGAGAGGAGCTCACTACCCAACTGGCGCTGTGTAATTTCGCCGGTAGGGATCCCGTTTTTCTGGATGCGCTCGGGCGACTCACACAGGTTGGCGCGAGCGAGGCTCCCGTGCTGCTGACCGGTGAAACCGGCACCGGCAAGGAGCTTTGCGCGCGCGCGCTTCATCACTTCAGCCCCAGGCGAACGGGACCGTTCATACCAGTAGAATGCGGCGCCTTGCCCGAACCATTGTTTGAAAACGAAGTCTTCGGCCACTCCCGAGGCGCGTTCACCGGCGCCCACACCGATCAGAACGGCCTGGTCGCGCTGGCCAACGGTGGAACGCTGTTCCTGGACGAAGTGGACGGGCTGACGCTGGGGATTCAGGCCAAACTGCTGCGGCTGCTGCAGGAGAAAACGTACCGCGCCTTGGGATCGAATCTGATTCGTCCGGCCGACGTCCGGGTGGTTGCGGCCTGCAATGGAGATCTGAACAAACTGGTAGAGGAGAAGCGTTTTCGGGCAGACCTTTATTTTCGCCTGGACGTGCTGCGTATTCATCTGCCTCCTTTGCGCGAACGGCAGGGCGATATCGCGTTGCTGGCACGGCGTTTCGCGGACGAGATCTGCGACGAAAACCGCATCGCCAGAAAAGTTCTGGCTCCGGCTGCCATTCGCAAACTGGAGAGCTTTCCCTGGCCGGGAAACGTCCGCCAGCTCCAGAACACGATTTATCGCGCCGTGCTGTCCGCCGAAGGCTCGGAAGTGTTCACCTGCCATATCGATCCTGCAAACGAGAAACAAGGGCGCAGCGACGACCTGGACTTCCGCACCGGGCGCTCACAGGCCATCGCGCGGTTCGAAGCGGACTACGTCCGCCGAATGCTCGAAAAGCACAACGGCAATGTGACCCGGGCTGCGCGAGAAGCGGGCAAAGAGCGGCGTGCTTTCGGACGTCTCGCCAAGAAGTATCGCGCCGCCTAGCCGCGGCTGCTCCCAAGAAAATCCTTTCCTGAATCACGCGTGCCGGCATTGCGCTACGGGGGTGGGCCGCGCGCGACCCACTGCCGGGTGTCCCGCGACCCGGCATTCCAAGCCGCACATTCGCACAGATTTGAGCAGGATTCTGCAGCGCGCACAAGACGCCGGCGGGTCGCGCCCGGACCGCTGCGTATTGCGGTCTGGCGGCCAAGCTCTTTTCTTGCAGCGTCCCGGCATCGCGGCGCAGTGGCGCGTGAGATGCACCGGCACGCCTCGGATTGGAAGACGAAGCGAGCAGATCGCCGGACAAGGTGATCCGACAGATCCTGGATTACTTCGTCTGCCATCCCGAAGCCGTGGACAGCGCGGACGGGATTGCGCACTGGCGATTGCTCGAAGAGGTTGTCCAGCCGAGCCTGGCGCAAGCGGAAGATGGGCTCCGCTGGCTGGTTTCACGCGGATACCTTCGCGAAGTGGACGTGCCCGGTTGCAGACACGTTTACACATTGAATACGGAGATGCAGGATAGGGCCAAACGATTCCTGGCGGAAGACCGGCGCAAGCCGGATGAGAGTTGAGCGGAGCCGCTCGAGAGGAGATGACCATTAATGCCGGTTCCAGTGAGTTATCCCGGTGTCTATATTGAGGAGCTTCCCAGCGGGGTACACGCCATCACAGGCGTGGCCACATCGATTACCGCGTTCGTGGGAATAGCTAACTCGGGGCCGGTGAACGTCCCGACCACGATCAACAGCTATTCGGACTATGACCGAATCTTTGGCGGGTTGTGGGCGCAGAGCACCATGAGCTTCGCGGTTAACGATTTCTTCGCCAACGGAGGTTCCCAGGCGGTGATCGTCCGTCTGGCCTCATCCGACGCCAAAGCCGCCACGCTAAGTCTGCCGGAAGACTTGACAGCCAGCCCGCCTTCGAATCTTAGGAGCACTTATACCAGCCTGGAGCTCCAGGCGGCCGACGTAGGCTCGTGGGCAAACTACCTGAGCGTCGTGATCGACCAGAAGACGAAAAACCCCAACGATCCTACGCTTTTCAATCTCACCGCGACGCTGACCGATCCGACCGGAACCCAGGTCCTGGCCACGGAGAAGTATCTCAATCTGTCGGTAGACCCATCGAATTCGAACTACGTCGTCATCGTGCTTGCGCAGAACTCCGCGCTGCTCGCGGTTCAGGAGGACGTCTCCGGCGACCACATAGTGCCATCCGTCCGTCCGGCCGCGACCCTAGGAGGCAGCCCGCCGGCACCAGTCGCGGTTGCCGCAAGGGGCGGCGAGGATGGCAGCGCTCTGACCGAAGACGATTTCGTGGGTAACGGCAAGGCGGCAAATAAACAGGGCCTGTACGCGCTGGAGAATGTAGACCTGTTCAACATTCTCTGTATCCCGCCGTACATGAACAACAATCAGGATGTCGATACGAGCCTGGTTGGGCTGGCCGCGGCGTACTGCGTGCAGCGGCGGGCATTCTATATCATCGATCCACCCAGCGCCTGGACCAACCTCCACAACGCGTTGGACCAGTTCACGGACCCCAACACCGATTGGATCGGCACACGAAGCGATCATGCGGCGATCTATTTTCCGCGCGTAATAGAACAGAATCTATTGACCGGCAACCTCGCTACGTTTGCTCCATGCGGTGTCATCGCCGGGATCTACGCGGCGACGGATGCGCAGCGCGGCGTGTGGAAAGCGCCGGCGGGACAGGAAACAAATCTGACTAACGTGACCCAACTGGCGGCGCCGCTCACCGACGCCGAGAACGGCCAACTGAACCCGTTGGGGCTGAACTGCCTGCGCAGTTTCCCGGTTACCGGCCGCGTTGTATGGGGTGCGCGAACGTTGCAGGGGGCCGACGAACTGGAGAGCCAGTGGAAGTACGTTCCGGTACGGAGGACGGCGTTGTTCATCGAACAAAGCCTGTATCAAGGGACCCAGTGGGTGGTGTTCGAGCCGAACGACGAAACGCTGTGGTCGAGCATCCGGCTGAACGTCGGATCGTTCATGCAGGGGTTGTTCCAGCAGGGCGCGTTCTTTGGCAGTTCAGCCAGCCAGGCCTATTTCGTCAAGTGCGATGGCGAAACGACAACCCAGGCGGACATCGACAACGGAATCGTCAACATTGTGGTAGGTTTCGCACCGCTTCAGCCTGCCGAGTTCGTGGTGATCCAGATTCAGCAAATGGCTGGCCAGTTACAGGCTTAACAAAGAGAGGAACAATGGCTGAATTCGTCGTAAATTCGAATCGCGTGGATCCGTACAAGAATTTCAAATTCCGCGTCAAGTGGAACGGGCAATACGTCGCCGGAGTCAGCAAGGTAGGCATGCTGAAGCGGGCTACCGAGGTGGTGAAGTTTCGGGAAGGCGGCGATCCGAGCACCAGCCACAAGTCGCCGGGACGTACCGAATACGATGCCATTACGTTGGAACGCGGTGTAACTCACGATGTAGCGTTCGAGCAATGGGCCAGCAAGGTGTGGAACTACGGCTCGAGTCTCGGCAGCGAGGTCTCCCTGGCCGATTTCCGCCAGGACATTGTCATCGAGATGTACAACGAGGCCGGACAGAAGGTGATCGCGTACAACGTCTACCGCTGCTGGGTCTCCGAATACCAGGCGCTGCCCGACCTCGACGCCAACGCGAATGCGGTCGCGATCCAGCACATCAAACTCGAAAACGAAGGGTGGACGCGAGATATCTCGGTCAGCGAGCCGAAGGAAGTAACGTTGACGATTCCGAGCTAGCCACTATGCGGACCCTGTCGTCTCTCGACCTGCTGAATGCATGGGAACAAGGTCTGGGTCGAGGTTCGGCCGACCGCGCCGTAATCCTGTTGCGTCTGGCGGCGGGGAGCGAAAACTCCGGCAGTGACCCTGCCCGCTGGCCGCTGGGAGAACGCGACGCGCGTTTACTCGACTTGCGCGAATCGGTGTTTGGGCCGCAGATCGAGGGAGTGGCATCCTGTCCCCGATGCGGCGCCCGGCAGGAATTTCAGATGCCCGCCGGCGAACTGAGGGTGGCTTCCCCTGTGAGCGGCGTGGGACTGGCGCTGGTGAGCGGCGATTACCAGGTGGAGTTCCGGCTACCGGATTCATGCGACCTCTGCGAGGTGGAAGCGGAGGCCACGGCCGAAAGCGAACTGTCACTCCGGCTGCTGGAGCGTTGCGTGACGAACGCGACCGCGGGAGAGCGGCCCATCACTGCGGCCGATCTGCCAAACCACGTGGTGGTGGAGATCTCCGAGCGCATGTCGCAGGCCGATCCACAGGCTGAAATCGAGCTTTCGCTGGAGTGTCCGGGCTGCTTGCACCGCTGGTCCGAGCCGTTCGACATTGCTTCATTCCTGTGGACGGAAGTTAACGCGTGGGCGTCGCGCACACTGTTCGATGTCCATCAACTGGCTGCCGCATACGGATGGAGCGAGGCGGAGAGTCTTTCGTTGAGCCCGCGCCGCCGCGGGTTTTATCTGGAGTTAATCGCGGGCTGACGAATGAGCGACTATCTCAGACACATCGCCCTGCGGACCGCACGATCCTCGCCTCTGCGCCCCAGAATTCCGTCGCGCTTCGAGCCGCTTCAGGGAACGGGGCCGTCAATGAATCGCGTGGGCGGGGAGGGAATCGAGCAGGAAGTCGCGCTGCCCCGCGCCGCGCCGGCCCCGGCAATGCCGTTCCGGCCGCCGCCGGCACCCGATCGGCCCACCGATCCACCGGCCGCCAGGCGCGCAGAACCTGCCGTGACGCGACCGGGCTTCATCGAACATGCGAAAGAGCTGCACAGCGTGGAAGAACGCGCCGTTCGCAGGCCGCCTTTGCCGCGAGAGACGCAGCCTTTGCGGGAGGTGGCGCGGAACCCGGTGCGGGACTTTGGGCACGAGCCTGCGCAGGAACCTGCGCGAGATGGAGATGTGCGTGTGCGGGGTCCGGAGAATACGCCGGTGGTGGAAACGCCGCCTGCGGTCCGCGCGAGAGTGCAGCCACGCCTGGAGCCACTGCAAGAGCCGGCGCCTCGGAAGGCGGATTCGCCGGCGGCGCTGCCTTCGTTGGCGGCGCTTTCCGTTGCTCCAGCCATCGAACGGCGGGAGCAACCTAAAGATGCTGGACGGTGGCCGCCAATTGCGCAGACTGTCTCGTGGGCCCGCGATCCAGGACGCCCCACCGCGCCGGCGCCTTCGGCGGAGACGCAGTTCGCCGCACCCGGAACAGAAACTACCGCGCCCAGCGTGCACGTGGTCATCGGCAAAGTGACGGTACAGGCCAGCCTTCCGGCGGCGCCCGCTCCCATGCCCGCGCGGGTGGCCGCGTCCGGCGGACCGCGCCTGACACTGGAACGCTATCTCGATCAACGGGGAGGACGCGCGTGAGCAGTCCGCTGGCGGTAGCCTCCGTTTCCTTTGTGCTGGTGGATCTGCTCAACAACGGCCTGATTGACCGCGACATCGGATCGTCACTCGGCGAAGTGATCGTTACGGCTCTCGCTCCAGATCGCGTCGACGAGCAACGCAACACCAAGAGCGCGCTCAATCTGTTCCTGTACAACGTCACGCAGAACGAAGCCTGGCGGAACGTCAACTATCCTTCGCGCAATGCCGCGGGAGAGCTGATCAACAATCCGCCGCTGGCGCTGAATCTGCATTACCTGCTCACCGCCTATGGCGCGGAGCAGTTTCACGCTGAGATTCTGCTCGGCTATGGCATGCAGTTGTTCCACGAGATGCCGGTCCTGCCGCGCGCCGCGATTCGCCGCTCGCTGGCCGGGCCTTCACAGGTGGAAGCGGGCGGAGGCCTGCCGGGTGCGATGCTGAACCTGTTCACGTCGGATCTCGCCGATCAGGTGGAACTGGTCAAGATCTGGCCGCAGACGCTGACCACCGAGGAGATCTCGCGGCTGTGGACGGCATTCCAGGCAAAATACCGGCCGACAGCGGCGTATCAGGTGTCGGTGATTTTGATCGAAAGCGAAGCGTCCACCAAACAATCGCTGCCGGTACAAAAACGCACCATTACGGTGACGCCTTTCCAGAAGCCGGTGATCACGCGGATTCTTTCGCAGGTTAATCCGGCTTCGCCGGCGCTCAATCAGCCCATCTTTATGGACTCGATCCTGGTTCTGCAAGGGAGTGAACTGCAGGGCGGCGTGACCACGGTGCTGTTTGGATCGATTGAAGCAACACCGACGGGCATTACCGGATCGCAGATCACCGTGCCGTTGCCCGCCGGACTCCAGGCGGGCGCACAGACGGTGCAGGTAGTTCAATCGCTGCCGCTGGGCGACCCGCCCGTGCCGCACAACGGCATCGAGTCCGATCCGGCCGGGTTCCTGCTTCAGCCGAATATTCTGAGCGCCAGCGTGCTGAATTTGCAGGGCACCGGGAGCGACCCGCGCTCGGGCGAGTTGCAAATAGACCTCGATATCGCGGTGGGCGCGAGCCAGACCGTTCTGCTGATGCTGAACCAATTGGTTCCCGCGGCGAGTCCGCCGCAGGCGCCGGCGGCTTACAGTTTCCCGGTTCCGCCGCGGGTCTCGCTCGAAAGCCCGCCTGCGGTTTCGCCGGCGCCCACCACGCAATTGACGGTTCCCTTCAGTGGCGTAGCCGCGGGAACCTACCTGATTCGAGTGCAGGTGGACGCCGCGCAGAGTCCGCTGGCGCAGGCGAGCGGCGGCGGTTTTGACGGGCCGCAGGTGACCATCTCATGACTCCCGCAACGGCCCCGTCCGAGCAGGCCGGGCAAACGGAAGCTTCGGCGAACCCGCTTGCGGCGGCGGCCGCGAAGATACGCGGATTTCTCGAGCAGCAGGGAAACGCGGAAAATCCTTCTCCGTTCTCGCGGCTTGTGCACGGCTTCGATTTGTCGGCTTTTGAAGCCGACATTATTGCGCTGGCGGCGGCCGCCGAACTCGACCCGGAGGTGTGCGAGTTGTGCGCCGCGATGCAGGGAGATCCGCGGTTTCGCTATCCGACTTTCGGCCTGGCGATGGCTTCGCTCGCCAATCCGCACTGGAGCGCGATCCAGCCGCGCGGCGCGTTGCGCAGATGGCTGCTGCTGGACGTGGGCCCAGGCGATACGTTGACCTCGGCGCCACTGCGCATCGACGAAGCGGTGCTGCATTTTCTGATGGGAGCCGGGACGATCGACGAACGGTTGGACGCCCTGCTCGAAACGCTGGAGCCGCCGACGGCGCTGCCGGGATCCTATCGAGCGCACGCCGAGGGTTTGCTGGCGGTGTGGCGCGAGGGAGGCGTGCCGCCGGTCGCGGTGCTGCACGGCAATGCCGTCCGCGACAAGCGGCGGATCGCCGCTGCGGCGTGCGCGGCAGCGGGTCTGCGTCTGCGCCTCTTGGCGTCGGCGCGAATCCCGAAAGCGACGGGGGAACGCAGCACGCTCGTGCGTCTGCTGGCGCGCGACGCGGTCCTCCATGGTTGCGGTTTGATGATCGATTGCGAGTCCGCCGATCCGGCGGAGCAGGAGGGCGCGCGGTTCGTGACCGAGCGCTTCCCCGGAGTTGCGATGGTGGCGGGAGAGGCGCGGCTGCAAGCGGCGTCGCGCGGTGCGGTATCGTTCTTGATCGATCGTCCCGCACCGGCGGAGCAGAACGCCCTGTGGCGCTATGCCCTCGGTGAAAAAAGCGAACGGCTGAACGGAGACCTGGACCGGCTGAGCGCCCAGTTCTCGTTGGAGGCCGAAAGCATTCTCGGCATGGGCCGGCGCATCGCCCGGACCACCTGCGAGACGCCCGAACATATCCAGGGCGAAATCTGGAACGCGTGCCGGGCCGAATCGAGGCCGGTACTGGAGGGACTGGCACAGCGCGTGGTCACCAACGCGCGGTGGGACGACCTGGTGCTTCCGGAGAACAATATCGAGACGCTGCGAGCCATGGTGGCGCAGGCGCGCAATCAAAACCGGGTTCTGCAGGATTGGGGCTTCGCCGCGCAGACGCCCCGCGGATTAGGCGCTTCGGCGCTGTTCTGCGGGCACAGCGGAACAGGCAAGACGCTGGCGGCGGAAGTTCTGGCCAACGAACTGGATCTCGACCTGTTTCGTGTCGACCTGAGCCAGGTGGTGAGCAAGTACATCGGCGAAACGGAGAAAAATCTGCGTTCCATCTTCGACGCAGCCGAAAACACCGGCGCGGTGCTGCTGTTCGACGAGGCCGATGCGCTGTTCGGAAAAAGAAGCGAGGTGCGCGACAGTCACGACCGCTACGCCAATATCGAAGTGAGTTATCTGCTGCAACGCATGGAGGCCTATCGCGGCCTGGCGTTGCTGACGACCAATCTTCGCGGCGCGCTGGATCAGGCTTTTCTGCGACGGATTCGATTCGTGGTGCACTTTCCGTTTCCCGATCCTTCGCAACGGCGGCGGATCTGGGAACGAATGTTTCCGCCCGGGTTGCCTACGGCTGGACTCGACTTCGACAAACTGGCGAAATTGAATCTTCCGGGCGGCAATATCCGCAACATCGCGCTGAGCGCGGCGTACATCGCGGCGGAGGCGAAGGAACCATTGCGCATGCGGCACCTGCTGATCGCAGCGCGGCGCGAGTGCTCCAAGCTGGAGCGCGCATTGAGCGACAACGAAGTGGGAGGGTGGGTTTGAGGCCGGCGTCCACGGCACGAGCGCAACGGAGAGCTGCGTGGCAGTCCCAGTTCCGGCGTCCGTCCGCCGGGTCGCAACCGGCGGTGCGCAGCGGTGGCGCGATTCAAGTGCGGATCGGCGAGCTGGCGCTGAGAGGATTTGCAAGAGGGTCGGAGCGGCGGATAGCAGCGGCATTCGAGCGGGAGCTCGATTCTCTGCTGACCCGCCAATTGCCGCAGGGGTGGGGAACGCCGTCGTCGGCCGAAGCGCTCACGGCGCGCATGCGCGTACGCTCGGTGCGCGATCCGGTTGCGATCGGAGAACAGCTTGCCGCGGCAGTGCTGTCGGCCCATCGGGAGGAGCGTCGTTGAGTTCCCCGCAAACCACATCGTCGGCGGATACCCAGACCAAGGCGGGCGCGGTTCCAGCTCGCGCGCCGAAGCAGGAGCGGCCCTGTTCGTGCGCGGGCGGCAACGGCGAATGCGAAAGCTGCCGCAAGAAAAAGACGGAACCCATGTTGCAGCGGGCCGCCGCGGGACCGGCGCGCGCGGCCCACGCGCCGCCGTCTGTTCATCGCGTGCTCGATTCACCGGGACGTCCGCTGGACACGCCGGCGCGATCCTTCATGGAGCCGCGCTTCGGCCACGATTTCGGCGGCGTGCGGGTTCACACGGACCCGCAGGCGGCCGAATCGGCGCGTGCGGTGGATGCGCATGCCTACACGGTTGGCCAGCATATCGTCTTCGATCACGGCAAGTACGATCCGGATTCCGGTCCGGGACAGCGGCTGCTCGCGCACGAACTGGCGCATACGGTCCAGCAGAGGAACGTGCGGCATGCGCCGGACATACTCCCGCTGCGTGCAACTCCCGAGTACAACCACCTCGAGAACGAAGCCGAAAGCATGGCGCAATCGGCGATCCATCGCGGGACCGCGTTCACTCCGTCAGCCGCATCCCGGCCGGTGCTCTCGCGCGCCGAAAGGAAGAACACCAGCACGACGCCCCCCAAACCGGACGCGCCGGCTACCGCGTCGAACAAACGCGACGTCGCTCCCAAAGATTCGGCGACGGGCAGTGCGCCCGCGGTTCCCGATAAACGCGGCAATAGCGACTGGCAAGATGTGAAGAAGGGCCAGCTCAAGGAAGCCGGTGTCAAAGCCTGGGCAGTCCAGGAGGCGACCAACAGTGTTATCGCGGTGTGGATGGCGGAACCCCTGGTATTGCCGGCCGAAAAGGGCCCGGTGATCGACGTCTGGAAGAAACGGGCCGATGCCGGAGCGCTCGAAGCGATCATCGAGCCGGCCTCAGGGTCGGTAAAAACCAGGGCTGGCTTGAAACAGGATCGTCCCCCCGCGGAGACTTTGCAGAAGATATGGCTACAGAAGGTCGGCTGGTCGCCGGGAAACAAGAATGCGAAGTGGAAAATCGTCACGGGCACGAAGGCGAAATTCCCCAAGGCGAACAAGGCGACCTGCAATGTGGATCACATTCTCGAGCTACAGTTCGGCGGGGACAACATTCCCAGCAACATGCAGATGCTCGACGGAGACGAGAACCAATACAGCGGCCGGAAGATCTTCGCGGATCTGAAGAAAAAAGCCGAGGAAATCAAGCGGGCTTTCAAGGACGACGGCATCGACACGAAGGGGATGAAAGACCTGCTGCTCCATTACGCCGAGGCGATCCCGGGGCCCGGAGATTCCTGCCGGGAATGCTGCCAGGCGGAGCAAAAAGCCAATGACCCCAAGCTGAGGGAATTCGATACCGATGAGGGACAGAGTGCGGACGGAAAGACCACGGGCACGCGTTACTCCCTCAAAGCCGGCAGCGCGGAAGCGAAGGTCATCGTAGTGGACGAGGCGAGTAAGGATCCCATTCCCCTAGAGGGCTCGAAAATCCCGGAGAACAGGACGGCGTCGACCTTGATCTCCGGGTTCGTTCTGAAGGAGTGGGACCGGCGGGCGAAGACGGTGAAATCCAAGTTGGACACCTCGTCCCGATTCCCGGCAAGCCTGAAACCCGACGCGAAAAAGACCATCCTGTTGAACCGCTTGGACGACGGCACTTTGAAACTGCCGCCGGGCCATGAAAACGTCAAGTTCCACTTCGATTTTCTGAGCGACGGCGTCTTCCGCGAGCTGAAGATCGAAGACGAGTACGTGGTGGGCTCGGGCACAATCACTCCCTCCATCCCGTTCATTTCGATGCCGTTCGACGTGCGCTTCGATAAGGATAAACTCGAAGTCGCCAAGCCGATTCCCAAAGAGAAACTGAAGTTGCCGATACCGGGCGTGACGATTAAGCAAGCGGAAGTGCTGCTTCAGTTGGCGCCCGAGTTCAAGCCGGAGGGGGACGTCCTGTTCAGCCTGGACGCGGGCAAGCGTCACCTGCTGGACGGCAAGATCAAACTCTCCGGGGATGCGAACGGCCTGGTCGCCGAGGGTGACGTCCAGGTTTCGCTGCCCGGTGTCGACAACGCCGCCGGCCACATGGAGTACCGCAACCGGCAATGGTCGGGGAAGGCCGAAATCAGCGCGACCCAGTTGCAATCGAAGCTGAAGTACGTGAAAAGCGGCAGCCTGGTGGTGCTGTTCACCGACCACGGCATGTCGGCCGACGGCAAAGTGGTGCTCGACCTGCCGGGCACGAAGGGCGTGGAAGCGGAGCTCTTCTACGAATCCGGCAGCAAACACTGGATCTTCAAAGGCAAGGGAATCTTCAAGCCGCCGGGCCTCGAAGAAACCACGATCTACATTACCTATGACGGCGAGCATCTCGACGGCAGCGGTCACACGGGGTTCACGTTCCACGGCATCCACGGCGATATCAGCGTCGTCTATCACGACGAGAAGTTTTCCGGCGAAGGCACGCTGAGCATCGACAAAGGCAAGGCCAAAGGATCGCTGCACGTCAAGATGCGGGAGGTGCAAGGCCATCCGCTATTTTCGGGCGATGGGTCGATTAGGTATCAGCTCACCGAGAACCTGGCGGCGACGGCGGGGATTGAGATCAACGAGAAGCAGGAAGTCCGGCTGAAGGGCGCGCTGGAGCTGCCCAAGCCGATTCCGCTGTTTGAACCCAAAACCGGCGAGTACAAGTTCTTCGAAATCGGTGTCAGCATTCCGATTCCCGGCGCGTCGATCGGGCCGGTTGGCGTAAAAGCGCACATCGACGGTTCGCTTTCGGCAGGCTACAAGCTGGGGCCGGCGGAGCTGCGCGACACGAAGATCGAAGCCGCGTTCAATCCGCTCGACGAGAAGCCGGACGCGGAGGTGACGCTGAGCTCGACGTTGTACATCGGCGGCAACGTGCACATCTCGGGGCGGATCGCCGGGTCGATCATGCTGGATGCGCTGGTGGCTTCGGCCGAAGGGGGCATCGCGATTACCGCGACCGCCTCACTCGAGGGGCACGTGGCTTCCCAGGTGACGCTGCACTATGCGAAGAGCCGCTTCGAGGCCGATGCGAACTTCGAGTTGTTGGCCGGCCTGGCCCTTACGCTGGCGCTGGACGCGTTCGTCAAAGGCAAGGCCGGGATCGGATGGTTCAGCGTTGAGAGAGAAAAAGACTGGAAGCTGGCTTCTTTCACCTACGACACCGGTCTGCAATTCGGCATGAAGCTGAAGAGCCCACTTCATTACGCGTCGGACCAGCCGATGAAGCTGCCATCTTTCGACGACATCGCGTGGACCGTTCCGAGAATCGACCCGGGAGATATGCTGGAAAAGATTTTCTCGGGCGCGGGCGGGACCGAAAGGGAGGCTGGATGAGCCAAAGCGGGTTTCCCGGGTCTCCCAAGCTGTTGCGGGCGGGAATTGTGGTTGCCGACTCGACGTCGCTGGCCATCCAGCGGGTGATCTCGATGCAATACAATCCAGACTCGCTCACCCGCTCGCTGCAGATACGGAGCGCGACGGGGGAAGCGGGCGACCGCCTGGACGCATTGCGGCTCACCGGGCCGCCGGTCGAGACGATCAAGCTGGATGCGGAACTGGACGCCACCGACCTGCTCGAGTCGCAGGATCCGTTGACCATCCAGTACGGACTGAACCCGCATCTGGCGGCGCTGGAAACGCTGATCTATCCGGCCAGCGCGCAGATTCAGAGCGACAACAACATGGCCATGGGCGGGACCATCGAGGTGGCGCCGATGGAAGCGCCGTTGACGTTGTTCGTCTGGAGCGCCAGCCGGGTGGTGCCGGTGCGGCTGACCGAGTTCAGCATCACCGAAGAAGCCTTTGACACCAGCTTGAACCCGATTCGCGCCAAGGTCAGCCTGGGCATGCGCGTGCTAAGCGTGAACGATCTCAATTTCGATGAGAAGGGGAACCAGATTTTCCTGGCCTACCAGCAGTGCAAGGAGCGGCTGGCGGCAATGACCGGGCCGGTCTCGCTCGGTGCGCTGGGAATCGTCAATCTTCCGTGAGGTGAATATGTTCGATCCGACCAGCCGTTACGCACAACTGCCTACGCTGACCTGGACCTCGCCCAGCGGCCAGCAGTTGAGTTACGTATCGCGCAGGGAGTTGCCGCAGCCCGACGAGTACGATCTTCTGCTGCAGCGAACGGTGACCGACAGCGATCGCCTGGATAACATCACGGCGCAATATCTGGACGATCCGACGCAGTTCTGGCGCATCGCGGACGCCAACAGCGCCATGTCTCCGTTCGACCTGACCGACGAGGTCGGATCGACCATCGACATCACCTTGCCGCAAGGCATCCCGGGGCCGAGCCGTGCTTAAAGGAGTCTACCTGTCGTTGTTCATGGGACCGATGGTGCCGGTGCCGGCGCCGAAACCGGTGGTCGATGCCCTGATCAGCGCGCAGGTCAACACGGGCGGAGAACGCAGCGGATTTCAACTGGTGTTCTCGATGAACAAGAAGTCTTCCCTGCGGCAGACGCTGCTTCCGGCGGGGTTCATGGACCCGGGAACCACCCGTGTGATTCTGGTGGCCACGCTCGGCGGCATCCCCAACGTGATCATCGACGGAATCGTGACGCGGCACGAAGTAGCGCCCAGCAACGAAGCCGGACAATCGACCATCACGCTCACCGGAGAGGATCTGACGGTGCTGATGGACGTCATACAGTTTCCCCTGCTGCGCTACCCGGGGATGCCCATTCTGGCGCGAGTGAACCTGATCCTGGCCAAATATGCCATGTTCGGGATCGCCCCAGTAGTCATCCCGCCGCTGTTCGACGACGTTCCCATCCCGACCGACAAGATACCAAGTCAAACGGGATCGGATCTCGCCTACATCAAGAAGCTGGCGGAAAAGTGCGGATACATTTACTACCTGCAGCCCGGTCCCGCGCCGGGCTCCAGCATTTTCTATTTCGGCCCCGACATCAGCATCCCGGTTCCGCAACCGGCGTTGAACGTCAACATGGACGCCAACACCAACGTGGAGAGCCTCACCTTTTCTCTGGACGGATTAGCGAAGAAAGTCGTGATCATGACGATCATGGACCCGATTACGGGAACCATTCCGATTCCGATTCCGGTTCCGAACATCAGCCTGCTGCGGCCGCCGCTCGGCGCGCGCCTGACCGTGCCCATGAAGATCGAGTATCCGCCCGAGGGTGGCAACCTGAACTCGATCGAGGCGATTGCGCTGTCGCTGGCGAAGGCCGCCGAGACCGGCGAGGCGGTCAGCGGCTCCGGCACGCTGAACGTTTTGCGATACGGGCAGATTTTGCGAGCGTTTCAAATGGTCGGCGTGCGCGGCGCGGGCCTGACTTACGACGGCCTTTACTACGTGCGAACGGTAACCCACAACATCAAGCGCGGGGAATACAAGCAGAGCTTCACCTTGACCCGCGATGGCCTGGTTTCACAGACTCCGGCGGTGCCTGTATGACGGGAAGCGAACAGAAATTCTTTGGTAAGTATCGCGGCACGGTGGTCAACAACATCGATCCGCTCAACGTCGGGCGGTTGCTGGTGGAAGTGCCGGACGTGCTTTCGCTGGTGCCTTCCAGTTGGGCGGTTCCCTGCGTGCCGCTGGCGGGCCCGACCGGTCCGCCGATGGGAGTTTACATGGTTCCACCGATCGGAGCGGGGGTGTGGATCGAGTTCGAGAAGGGCGATCCGGATTATCCGATCTGGGTGGGGTGCCGATGGGGATCGACGGCCAACGTGCCGACGCTGGCGCTGCTGGGGCTGCCGGTTTCGCCGAGCATCGTTATGCAAACCGCGGGACAGTGCGGGCTCGTGATCAGCGATGTTCCGGGGCCGGCCGGCGGAATCATGCTCAAGAGCGCGACGGGAGCATCGATGATTCTGATCAACGATGTGGGCATCACGATTCAGACCGCGGGCCTGTTAACAGTGACCGGGACGAGCGTTTCGGTGAACGAAGGCGCGCTGCTGATCACATAAGGAGGAATATGCCGGGATTCATGCTGCATCAGGGCGCCACGGTGTTGTGCGCGCACGGCGGCCAGGCGCAGCCGACCGTTCCGAACCCGCGAGTGCTGGTCTCGGGAATGCCGACGATTCCGCTTTCGGGGCCATACGTGGTGGCGGGCTGCGCCATGCCGCCTCCGATAGCCGGCAACGGGCCGTGCGTCACCGCGCAGTTCCTGATGGGCTCGGTGCGGGTGCTTTCGAACGGACTGCCGTTGCTGTTGTTCGACAGTCAGGCGATTTGCGCGCCGACGGGGACACCGACGATTACGGTGGCCGCCCAAACCAGGGTTTTCGCGACGTAGGGAATTGCGATGAACATAGCGTATCCATATCGCTTCGATGGCCGCGGACGCACGGCGGAGGCTGGCGACGACGATCACATTCGCCAGATGATCGAGCAAGTGCTGTTTACGGCTCCGGGAGAGCGGGTGAACCGTCCGGACTTCGGTTGCGGGTTATTGCAGATGGTGTTTGCGCCCAACAGCAGCGAGGTGGCGACGGCCACGCAATTCCTGGTGCAGGGAGCGCTGCAGCAAGCGCTGGGGGACGTGATCGACCTGACCAATGTCGCGGTTGCCGTCAGTGACAGCCGGCTCACGGTGACCGTGCAGTACACCGTACGGACCTCGCAGCAGCAGGCGGTGGCGCAGTTTACGCGAGGAGGCGCCAACTCGTGATCTACGCCTGCTGCGACGAACGACGCCGGAGCGTGCTGGCCGCACAGACGGCCTACAACGGCATCGACTACCTCGAGGTGGTGGACGATCCTTCCACGTCGGACGACCAGCGCCAGCGCACGCTTCGCGTCTACTTCATTCTGCCGCTCGCGCCGGACCAGTTGACCATCCAGAACGTGACCATTTCCGGTGGTGAAAGCATCACCAACGTCGCGCCCATCTATGTTTACGAAGACGGATTCACCTCGCCGCCAGGCGACCCGCTGTGTCTGGTGGTGCAAGTGAACGGGCCGGGCGATTTTTCCCAGTACACGCTCAGCATTGTGGATACCGCGGACCCCACCAAGCCGCCTCCGGGAATCGACTTCGTGCTGTCGTCGATCTGTTTTACGTTCAAGGTCGCCTGCCCCAGCACGCTCGATTGCCAGCCGGTGCAGAATTGCCCGCCCAATACTGCCGCTCCCATCGACATCTCTTATCTTGCTAAGGACTTCAAGAGCTTCCTCGGCCTCATGCAGGATCGCATGGCCGCCACACTGCCGCAGTGGCAAGAGACGCATCCGGCGGACCTGGGCCAGATGTTGCTGGAAGTGCTGGCGTTCATCGGCGATTACCTGAGCTATCAGCAGGACGCCGTTGCGACGGAAGCGTACCTATCGACCGCGCGCCGGCGAACTTCCGTCCGGCGGCACGTGAGACTGATCGATTACCCCATGCACGATGGGCGAAACGCGCGAACCTGGGCGCATTTCAACGTGCGATCGGATGTGGAGGGTTTGAACGTCGATGCCGGGACGACCCAGCTTCTCACTCCGGGGAGCCAGCCGGGTCCGATCCTGGCGTTCTCTTCGAGCGCTTACGCGCAAGCTATCAGCGAGGGCCCGCAGGTTTTCGAATTGATGGAGGGCGCGACGCTCTATGCCGAACACAACCAGATCTGCTTCTATACCTGGGGCGACCGGGAATGCTGCCTGCCGGCGGGGGCGACCAGCGCGTGGCTGCGGGGTTCGCTTCCCAACCTGGCGCAGGGTAACGTGCTGATCTTTATGGAAGCCAAGGGGCCGAACACCGGCCAAACCTCCGACGCCGATCCGGCGCATCGCTGGGCCGTCCGGTTGACGTCGGTGAGCCGTGTGCAGGATCCGATCGGCGGGCAGTTCGACGATCCACCGAACTCGAATCCGGTGGATGTAACCGGGATTGAATGGGCGGCCGGAGACGCGCTGCCCTTCGCGTTGTGTCTCTCCAATATGTACGGCGCGAGTTATTACGACGGCGTCAGCGTCGCGCTTGGAAACAACGCTCTCGCCGACAATGGCCGGACCATAGCGGCTGAAGCGCTGCCGCCGGTGCCGGCGCCCAATCCGGCGTTGACGATCGCTCAGCCCTCGGGCAACAACCGATGTGCGCATCCGGCGCCGGTGACGCCCAAGCCGCCGCGCTATAACCCGAGTCTCGCGCAGGCACCATTGACCTTCGCCGATCCCTACGACCCAACCGCGGCGGCGAACGCGGCGTTGAATTCGTGCGTGGTGGATGGTCTGCTGCCGTCGGTGAGCCTGACCGCCGAGCCAGGCGGCGACGCTTGGACCGTCGTCGCCGACTTGCTCGATGCCGGTCCCAACGACAAGCTGTTCGTGGCCGAAGTCGAGAATGACGGCAGCGCCACGCTGCGTTTCGGCGATTCGCAGTATGGCATGGCGCCGGTTACGGATACGGTCTTCGAGGCTTCCTATCGAGTGGGAAACGGAACGGCCGGAAATATCGGCGCGAACGCGCTGGCGCTGGTTGCCACCAACAATCCAGCGCTGCTTTCGGAGCCTTCGAGCCCGGTCATCAGCTCGGTCACGAATCCGCTGCCGGCCAGCGGCGGAATCGATCCGCAGCCGCTCTCCCAGGTCCGGCAACTGGCCCCCATCGCTTTCCGAACCCAGGAACGGGCCGTGACCGGGCAGGACTACGGCACGATGGCGGTGCAGGTCGATCCTTCGCTGGCGCAAGCGACGGGCACATTTCGCTGGACCGGCAGTTGGCGGACCGTGTTTATCAGTGCCGATCCGGAGGGAACCGAAACGCTGCCTGCCGCGGAAGCCGGCCAGATTCAGACCGGCATCGAGCTATACCGCATGGCGGGCCACGACGTGGCCGTGGTCCCGCCCACTTATGTCTCACTAGAACTGCACATGCAGGTGTGCGTGCAGCCCGGTTATCTGGCCAGTGACGTCGAACAGGCGTTGCTGAATGTGTTGAGCAACCGCATTCTGCCCGATGGCACGGTGGGCGCGTTTTATCCGGACAATTTCACATTTGGGCAGACCATCTACCTGAGCCCGATCTACGCCCTGGTGCAGAACACGGCGGGAGTGGACTCGGTGAACATCACGCGCTTTCAGCGGCAGGGCCAGTGCGCGACGAATGCGGTCTCAACCGGTTCGCTGCAAATGGACCGGCTCGAAATCGCGCGCCTGGACAACGATCCGAATTACCCCAATCACGGCATCCTGAAGCTGTGCGTCGCGGGAGGTCAATGAGATGGCGTGCGGATGCGGAGGAACCTGCACGTGCGGATGCTGCGCCGGCATTTCGCAGGAAACGCCGCAGACGCCCGACAATCGCCCAGGGCTCTCCGCGATTCCCTATCGCGTAGGCACATACCAGCAGTTCAACGAGACGTTGCTGGCCCGCATTTCGCTCTCTCGGCAGCCGCAGTTGCGCGAACTGACCACGCGGGAAGGCGACGATTTCACGATCGCGCTGCTGGACGCATTCTCGGTGATGGCGGACGTGCTGACTTTCTACACCGAGCGCTATGCCAACGAATCGTATCTCCGCACCGCCGTGCAACGGCAATCGGTAGTGGATCTGGCGGCGCTGGTGGGGTATCAACCGTCCCCGGGAGTGGCTGCGAACACCTCCCTGGCGTTCACGATCGATCCTTCCACGGGCGCTTTCGGGCCGGCGCTGACGGGAGCGGGGAACGGCCAGGTGGTGCCAGCCAGAAGTTCGTCCGTCACGATTCCCGCCGGAACGCGCGTGCAGAGCATCCCCAACAATCCGACTCAGATCCCCCAGCCGTTCGAGACCTCGGAAGACATCCAGGCGCAGCCGGCGTGGAATGCGATTCCTCCGCGCATTACGCGGCCGCAGGACATCTGTAGCTCGGCCAAACCGATCCACTGCATCTTCATCGCCAGCGCGTCGACCAATTTGAAACCGGGCGATACGCTTCTGATCTGCCCGAGTTCGGAAGCGCAGCCCTGCAAATCAGCACTGCGAACCGTGAAAAGAGTGACGGTATTAGCGGACGGAAAAACCACGCAAGTCGAGCTAAACAGCCCCGTCCGGACCGCAACGGCATCATCAGCGGGTCCTCTGCCGCCGGGCACGGTCTCCGATGTCACTGGGAAAACGCTGAATGCCAGCGTGGTCCAACAGGTACTGAAGTACAGTTGGGACAACAGCACGTTGGTTCTTCTCACGCAGATGAGCCAATGGCCCATCGAGCAGTTGGAGGCCGCGATCAATCAACAGATGGCCACCACGAAGCAGTCTCCGACGGGACAGGTGTTCGCGTTTCGCCAGCAAGCGGCGGGCTTCGGATTCAACCTCCCTCTGCTGGAAGTTCCACCGTTCTCGCCGCCAGCTTCTTACGATCCGTTATCCCCTACAGGCAGTCCGTCGTCGGATACGCCGTTGGTTTCCTCGGCGGGAAACATCTACCTGGACGCCGTGTATTCCCAGATTCTGCCGGATAGCTGGATCGTGCTACGGGAAGACGACGGCGGCGACTGCGCGGTTCTGCGAGTGAACACGGTCACCACCACGACCCACAGCCAATTCAACAGCACCGCTAAAGTTTCACTGCTGAACGTTTCCGACAGCAAGAGTCTCACCAGCTACCGCATCCGAACTACCGCGATCCTCTGCCAGAGCGAAGAATTGCCGCTGGCGATGTTGACCATCACCGACTGCGTCGAGGATGGGGCTGTGGATCCGATCACTCTGGATCGCGCGTACCTGGGGCTGGTGGTCGGCCAGAACATCGTGCTCAGCGGGCAGCGCGCCGATCTCCCAGGGGTTCTGGCGTCGGAAATCTGCACGCTCGCTTCGGTGAAGTTGATTGGCGGCTTCACAGTGATTACGCTCGAGCAGCCTTTGAATAACAAATATGTGCGCTCCAGCGTCCAGATCAACGCGAATGTCGCGAACGCAACGAATGGAGCCACGGTCTCGGAAGTGCTTGGCAACGGCGATGGCACACAGACGTTCCAAAGCTTCACGCTGAAGCAATCGCCACTGACCTATACCACCGCTGCGACGCCTTCGGGCACACAGAGCTCGCTGCAGATTTGGGTAAACAACGAGCTTTGGACGGAGGTTCCGTGGTTCTACGGACATGGTCCGGCCGAACACATCTTCACGACCACGCGAAACGACGACGCCACCACCACCGTGACGTTCCCCGACGGCCTGACCGGCTCGCGGCTGCCGACCGGCACGGCAAACGTCAAAGCGACTTATCGCGTCGGCATCGGCACGCCGGGTTTGGTGGACGCCAACCAGATTTCGATGCTGACAACGCGCCCGCTCGGCGTCCGTGCGGCCACCAACCCGTTGGCCTCTACCGGGGCCGAGGACGCGGAAACCATCGACGACGCGCGCTCCAACGCCACGCTCACCATCATGACCCTGGACCGCATTGTGTCGCTCGAGGATTACCAGGATTTTGCCAATGCGTTTGCGGGGGTCAGCAAAGCGCTCGCGGTGTGGATCTGGAACGGAGAGCAGCGCATCGTTTTGCTGACGGTGGCCGGCGTGAATGGCGCGGTGATTCAGCCCGGCGATGCTACCGGCGGTCCGCTGCAGGCTGCCATCGCGGCAGCCTCGGAGCCCTTCGTGACGGTGCAGTTGCAAGCCTATAGCCCGATCTATTTTCGCCTCGCGGCCACCGTCACGGTCGCGGCGGACTTCATTCTGGACGACGTGCAAAACGACGTGGAGACCGCGCTGCGGTCCGCGTTTTCGTTCGAGGCGCGCGATTTCGGCCAGCCGGTGAATTTGAGCGAGGTCGTCGCGGCGATTCAGGGCGTTGACGGCGTGGTGGGCGTCCAGCTCACGGCATTGTACTTCTCGACCGATACCACGACGCCGTCACCGCTCAATCCGTTCCTGCCTTCGAGTATTCCGCAGAGCGGCGCGCGCACGGCCGGCCTCACCGAGCTTCTCACACTCGATCCCGCGCCGTTGTCGCTCGAGGTGGAGGCTGCCTCGTCATGACGCCGCTCGATCTCAATGCGATCTATAATCTACTGCCTGCGGTGTATCGCGTTCGCGACGCGGAGATTGCCTTGCAATCGGGCAACACGCTCGATCCGGCGGATGCCGAACAATTGGCGTCGTTGCTCCAGAATCTTGCCAGCCTGACTCCATCTCAGCAGCAGACGCTCGCCGATCTTCAGGACAAGCAGCAGCGCGGCCCGCTGAAATCGCTGATCGCGATTCTGGCCGAGCAGATCGAAGTGCTCCAGGAGAGCCTCTATCAGTCCTACGACGATCTATTCATCGAAACCTGCCAGGAATGGGTGGTGCCGTATATCGGAGATCTGGTTGGGGCGAAGGGTCTCAACGATTTTCCCGGAACGCCCTACAGTCTGCGCGCGGCAGTGGCGGACACGATCCGGAACCGCCGCTCGAAAGGCACGGTGTACGGCCTCGAGCAACTGGCACACGATGTCACGGGTTGGCCGGCCAACGTCGTCGAGTATTTCCAGATCCTCTCGACGACGCAGTTCATGAATCACATCCGGCCGCAAAATCTCTCCATGGCCGATGTGCGGTGCGCCGATTGGGGCTTGCCGGAAACGCCGTTCGACACCAAGGCGCGCACCGCCGACGTGCGGAGCATTTCCCGCGGTCTCGGGAAATTCAATATCCCCAACATCGGGATTTACCTGTGGCGTCTGTTGGCCGAACCGCTGGAAAATTCGCCGGCGTTCCAGGTGGACGGCAGGCGCTACAAATTCGACGCGCTCGGAAGAGACACGCCGCTGTTTACTCTACCGCCGGGAACGCCGGTGACGGGCCGCCGGGTGACGCCGCTGGACGTACCGATGCCCATCAGCCGCAGAATGCTGTACGCGCAGTTGACCGCATACTACGGCCAGCACTTGAGCCTCTGGATCGACCATCCGTCCGCCGGCTCGACGCCGGTTCCGGTGTGCGCCTGCAATCTGTCCGACGTCACGGATTCCTCCGGCAACGTCATCGGTTGGGCGCATGCGCCGCAAAACTCGATCGCGATCGATCCCCAACTCGGCCGCATTGCGTTTCCCGCGGCCATGCCGCCCCCTTCCGCCGTTCATGTGAACTATTGCTATGGATTCAGCGCGCAGATGGGCGGCGGAGCGTACAGCCGGCCTTTAGACGACACGGCCGACGTTCTGATCCATGTTCCGTCGGACTATCCCACCATACAGGCCGCGATCGACCAGGCGGCTTTTGAGTTTTCGGGCGGCGCGGCCTCAGTGATCGTCGAGATCGATAACAGCGAATACTACATCGAGACGCCCGCGGTCACGCTTCCCGCAGGCTCCAGCCTCACGATCCAGGCGGCGGACAACAAGCGGCCGGTGCTCCTGCTCGGCGGCGATTTCGAAGTGTGCGGAGACTCCGAATCGAGTTTTGCGATCAACGGCCTGTTGGTGGCCGGTGGCGCCATCGCCGCGCCCGCGATGAATGGCGCGGCGCCGAATCTTCTGACCACCCTCACGATTTCGCATTGTACGCTCGCCCCGATGGCTACTCCCATCGGCAGCCCGCCGGCTCAAGTAGTGGGGCCGGGCCTCTGCTCGGAAGCACAGGACCTCAGCATCGAGATCGACAATTCGATCACCGGGCCGCTGCGGATATCGGCCGAGAATAACGTGACCCTCACCAACAGCATCGTGGACGCGGGCAGTGCCACCGAAGTGGCTTACGCGGACCGGACCTGCACTGGTTTCGGCGCGCCTCTCACCATCACCGCTTGTACGGTGATCGGTAAGGTTGCGACGCGGCAGATGACGCTGGCCTCGGATACCATTTTCCTGGCGCAGGCGGTGGACGACGACGCTTGGACCGCGCCGGTGAACGTCGAGCGGTTGCAGCAAGGGTGCGTGCGTTTCAGCTACGTCCCGCCCGGATCGCAGGTGCCGCGTGCGTTCCGTTGTTACCCCGGCTCCAATGACGCGGCGCCGACGGCTCCCGCATTCACATCGCTGCGGTTTGGCGATCCAGGGTATTGCCAGCTCGCCCCGCAGTCCGACACGGCGATTCTGCAGGGAGCCGACAACCAGGCGGAAATGGGCGCTTTTAACGGACTCTTTCAACCGCAGCGAGTCGCGAATCTGCTCACCATGCTCGAAGATTACCTTCGATTCGGACTGGAAGCGGGAATCTTCTACGCCACTTGAAAAGGCAGGACGGTTATGACAGGTGATTTCAGCCGTACATCGCAGGACTGGACCAAAAGCTACACCGGCGTGCTGATGCAACAAGGGCGCGTGCAGGTGGACGCCGACTGGAACGAGCAGCTCGCCCTGGCGCAACACCGCACTCACGCCGAAACCCAGGACGTAATCGGTGGCAGCGGGACGGCTATGGACGAAGGCGGGTTCCGCATCTCGCTCACGCCGACTCATGACGACTTCTTCATTCATCCCGGCAGATACTACGTCGATGGGCTGTTGTGCGAGATCGATCCGGAGTGGGTCGCGGCCTCCATCGCCGAAACGGGTGCCACCTGGTCCGCGACCCTGAGTTCCGCCTGGCTGGATGGCCGGCCGATCGCGGAGTACGACTGGGTCGAGATCAAGATCGAGAACCAGACCGGCTCGACATTCGTGCAAGTCACCAGCGTCCCGCAGCCCACGACGCAAGCGGCTGCCGAACCGGTCGAATTGGTTCTGGGGAATGCCTCGTCTTCCCTGAGCCAGGGATCCGCGCGGCTCAGGCGCGCGCTTACTTATGTTACGCAGCCCTTCTATCCGTCGCCGGACCTGAATCCCAGCTTGAGCAGCCCGCCTTCCAAAGCGCCTGGCAGCGGACTCACGCTTGAGGACGGCTATTACATCGTTTACCTCGAGGCCTGGCAGCGTTCCGTCAACGCCTTGGAAGATCCACACATTCGCGAGGTCGCCCTGGACGGACCCGATACGGCGGAGCGCTTGCAGACCGTCTGGCAAGTGCGATTGCTTCCGGTATCCGCCAAAGCCGGCGAGAATCTCTGCGAAGGCGATCCGCGGGAATGGGAACGCCTCATCGCCGCCGTGACCACCACGGGCCAGATGAATGCGCAGTCGACGCCGCCGCAGACTAGCACCAATCCCTGCATGCTGCCTCCCGCGGCGGGATTTCAAGGGCTCCAGAACCAGCTCTACCGTATTGAGATCTTTCAGGCCGGAGATCGGTCTAAGGCCACGTTCGTGTGGTCGCGCGACAACGGCATGGTTGAGACCAGCATCGTCAGCGTCAACTCATCGACCCCGAATGTGGTGACCGTGACCAGTCTGGGCACCGACGATTTGCATAGCTTCGCGATTAACGATTGGGTCGAGATCGTGGATCGCAATGATGAACTGGATGGAACGACGCGGTTCCTGGCTCAAATTGTGGCGCCCGCTCCCGATCCCGTCAGTTTGCAAATCACGCTGAGCGCTCCGGTTCCGCAGCCATATTTCGACGGCATCAATACCCCACCCCATCCCACCACGAACAACTACCGGCTACGGCGTTGGGACATTTCCGGATCGAGCGTAACCGCGAACGGAATTCCGATCCAGCCCGGCTGGATGCCGATCGAATCGGGCGTGCAGGTGTGTTTTACCGACGGCTACTACGCGCCCCGCGCCTGGTGGCTGATTCCGGCGCGCACGGCGACCGCAGACATCGAGTGGCCTCCCTTCCAGGTGCCCAATACCGAACCGATTCCGCAGCCTCCGTTTGGAACCGCCCGCCATTTCTGCCGGATTGGATCGGTATTCAGCAGCGAAGGGTATTGGACCTTCGGCGATTGCCGGAACCTCTTCCCTCCACTGACCGTCCTGAAGGGTCTTTACTACGTCGGTGGCGATGGGCAGGAGGCTATGCCCGGCCAGCCGCTCCCCGAGCCGCTTCAGGTCCGGGTAGCCAACGGCGGCTGGCCAGTGCAAGGTGCGCAGGTGCAATTTGCTTTCACTCAGGCGAACGTGTCCGGACGCTTTACCAGCGGGATGCCGTCCCCCAGCGCCTTTATAGCCGTGCTGGTTACGACCGGCGCGGACGGTATCGCGAGATGCAACTGGACGCTCCCTTCTAATTGGACTCCTGTCGCTCCCATCCAGCCGCCAGCCGGCCCTCCAGCGTTTCAAGTGATAGCCACCGTGGTTCAACCAGCGTTGCACGACCCTGACGGCAATCCTATATACATGCCGGTCGTCTTCAGCGCTCAATGGAGCACCGCGGACCAGGTCGCGTATCTCCCTTCGGGTAGTTGCCCCACCCTCAGCGCAGTCAGCACAGTGCAGGAAGCGCTCGACAAGCTCTGTCCCCCGGCTCTTTACTATGTGGGTGGCGACGGCCAGGACGCGTTGCCCGGTCAGCAACTGCCGCTGCCGCTCCAGGTCTGCGTAGCCACCGGCGCATCGCCTGTAGCGAATGGGAAAGCGCAGGTGACGTTTGCTGTAGTGGAACCCTCAACGGCGCTATTGTCGGCCGTCCGTGGTGTTCCCGGCACCTCGGCACCACTCTCGGTTCCGACCGACTCGAACGGCATGGCGAGCTGCTACTGGACCCTCGACAAAACGACGCCCGACCAACAGGTGACGGCGACTCTGAGCAACAGCTCCGCTCCGCCAATTTACTTCAATGCCAATTTCGATCCGGGTGTCCACATCACGAACATTCAATACCGGGAATCGCCATACAAAGGGAACGCTGAGTGGGTGAATCTCACCAACAATGCAGTCATTCCCGCATACTACTTCTCGAATCAGGCTGCAGTGCAGGTCTTATGCGACGGGGAACTTAGCGCAAGTACGGTCAATCGCGGCTCCTGTTTTCTATCGCTGGACTGGCCCTCCGGGAGTCAGGAAGGACAAGTAGTAGAAGCGAGTTTTCTGGCCCGAGGCGCGTCTTTGCCCGGCACATTTCTGCCTTTGATTCTGGACGCGAGCCTCTCGGTGGTTGCGAACGAGGAGACTATTCTCTGGCAGCCGACCATTTCAGCGCAACTCGTTATCGCCAATGCAGGTTCAGCGCTGGAGGGCTTACCGTTCCCTCCTCGCATTCTGGCCCGGCTGACGATCAAAGGAAACTTCATCTTGTCGGCTAAGAACACGCTCTATCTAGATGGTGATGCGTTCTTTGACGCGGGAGGTTCGTTAGGGAGTTTTGGCAGCGGCGATGGCAGGCGTGGAGGCACGTTCGAGATGTATTTCTGGCTGACCTGGAACGTTCTTCTTACCTTCCCCTGGACGCGGGAGGTGGTGTCTCCCAGCAATGCAGTCCCATCGCCTTGGGCCGCTAAAACGCAATATGCGCTGGGCGCCACAGTCATCGACTCCCACGGGAACCTGGAGCAGGCCACCATGGCCGGGACCTCCGGTGGAAATCAGCCGACATGGCCCACCGCGACCGGCGCCACGGTAACCGATGGCACAACGGCATGGCAGCTTCAAGCGCCATCGTATTCGTTAAACTTCGGCGCGTTAGCCGCGGCCCAGACGATTCTCGTGACCAACAACAGCGGCAGCCAGATAACCGTCCAAGCGTCGATCGCTCCGGGTTCTTCCAGTGCATTCACCGTCACCGCGGAAATGATTCTGTCGCCTGGCCGGAGCGGGGCGCTGTCCGTCACATACAAACCACCGGTGGCAGCGACGACCGCTACCGGCACGCTGGTCATTACAACCTCAGACCCCAGCGCGCCATCGATCTCGGTCGGGCTGAGCGGTACCGGGGTTGCTGCGGGTATTGGGGTGATTGACGTGCCAGTTCTAGAGGTGCCCGGAACCGTATCCTTTCCGGCTCAGACGATCAGTACCACCAGCGCGCCCCAGCCCGTCACGCTGACCGCAAGCAAAACGAACGGCACGACCGCCGTCAGCATCTATTCGGCTGAGATCGTGGGGCCGAACGCCGGCGAATTTGCGATTGAGTCCAACCTATGCACAAATCTGGCCGCGGGGCAGTCTTGCACCATCGGTGTTACCTTCACACCCTCGCAGTCCGGTCCCCGCGCTGCTCTGTTGGTGATCAATAGCAACAACGTTGCCAACGGTACCCAGGCGGTCTTGCTGATGGCCGGGGTGAGCTGATGAGCGGGCTGGCGGCGACGCTGTCGGCTGCTTCGATGGTTTCCCCGAAGGCCGGATCACAGACGATCGTGACAGTGAGGTTTTGGCGCCCTACTGGCGCATGAATTGGGTGCATCCATGGACCGGCCCGTCGTCTCCGCCATCATGCCGACTTATAACCGGCGCGGCTTCGTGCGCCAGGCCATCGCATATTTCCAGCGCCAGGACTATCCGGGCTCTGCCCGTGAGTTGATCGTGGTCGACGATGGCGAGCACTCCGTCGCGGATTTGGCGTCCGGAGCCGGAAACATACGTTATTTCCGTCTGGACCGGCGCACCTCGGTTGGCGCCAAGCGCAATTTTGCCTGCTCCCAGGCGCAAGGAGAAATCATCGTCCACTGGGACGACGACGATTGGATCGCGCCGAATCGCATTTCGGCGCAGGTCGGCGCGCTCGGAGATGCGGACATTTGCGGGCTGGCGAACGTGCTCTATTTCGATCCGAAGGCGGGTCGCGCCTGGGAGTACCGGTATCCCCCCAAGCATCGCGCCTGGGTCTCCGGAAATAGCATGTGCTATCGCAAGTCTTTCTGGGAGCGGAATTCCTTTCCCGATATCGACGTTGGAGAAGACGCGCGCTTCCTCTGGTCGGGCCGCCAAATCCGAGTGGTGGAGTGTGCGGACGGCGCGTTCCTGGTTGGTATTATCCACGGCTCCAACGTCAGTCCCAAACTCACCGGCGGATCCTACTGGAAGGAAGTCCGGACGGAGGAAGTCCACCAGCGAATCGGCGCGGACCTGCCCTTCTATTCCGGCTATGGGAAAAGCCAGCGAGCCCTGGTCACGGCGGCCCGCGGCATTGGAGACATCCTCCGGCTGACTCCGCTGGTGCGGGTGATGGCCCGCCTGGGTTATCGCGTGGATGTCGCCCTGGAGCCCGATTACGCGGAAACCGTCGACCTTTTGCGCGGGGCTCCCGAAATCGAGACGCTCTACTGGCGCTCCAGTCCCTGGGCACGGCAGCGCGCCGACCATAGTGCCGGGCTGCAACAGCAGACCTACGATGTCGCCATGTTCACCACCTGGAGCGCCTCGCTGCGTCCGTTGGTCCGGGCCTCGCAGGTCCATTGCTTCGAGCGCAAGGCGTGGATGCAGAACGGCGACCGCGCCGAAGTGGAGCGGATCGCGCGTCTGGCGGGCTGGCAGGAAGAACTTCCGCCACCGTTTGCCATGACCTCCGGCCGGTCTTTCGGACTTCCCAAGGACGTTATCGCCCTTCATCCGGGCTGCAAACCCGATTGGCCCTGGAAGAAGTGGCACGGCTTCGACGAATTAGCGCGGTCCCTGCCGGAAGTGGCGCTGGTGGGCACTCCCAGCGACTTGAACAACACTGGTACTTACTTCCAGCGCTCCTTCGAATGGCCCTCCCACGCCAGAAACTACATTGGACAACTCAGCCTGCTGGACACGGCGGCCCTGCTCCAACAGTGCGCCGGACTGGTTTCGAACGATTCCGGCATGATGCACCTGGCGGTGGCGCTGAATATTCCGGCGTGGGGCATTTTCGGCATCACCAATCCGCGGCGGGAGGGGGTGCCGGACAAGAATTTCTTCTCCATCACCAAGGGCCTCAGTTGCGAGCCGGCCTGCCGGAAGGAGCGTTTCGGCCGCCGCGATTGCGAGCATCATCTGGAGTGCCTCCGCACTCTGGAGCCGGTGGAAGTGCTCCACCACATCCGTCCCGGCGCGGCCGTTGCACCACCGAAGGAGGAATCCATGGCCGGTCCACGCACGGCAGATCTTGGCCTCGTGTATCACGGCGAGGTTTTCAATCCATCCGGATACGGCGCTGCGGCGCGCGCCTACGTCCATGCCCTGCATGCGGCCGGCGTCGAGGTTTCCGTGGTCAACACGGGGGGACCGCCGGCGGATGTCCGCGATCCTCTCGTCGAGAGCCTGCTGGGCGGCAACCGCACCGCCGATTTTCATCTCTTCCACGGCATCCCGACGCGTTGGGCCCAGGAAGCCTTCCGCTGCTCCAACGCGATCGGCATGACGGTGTGGGAGACCGACACCATGCCCACGCAATGGGCCAGCACGCTGAACCACGTGATGGAAGTTTGGCTGCCCTGCGATCACAACATCGCCGCCTTTCAACGCGGCGTCACCAAGCCTCTGTTCAAGCTGCCGCATGCGTTTCGTCCGCCGTCCGCACAACTCTGCGATCGCGCCGACATGGACCGGTCGCTGCGAGTCCAGCCGGACGATTTTGTGATCTACAGCATTTTCGAGTGGCAGGAACGAAAAACGCCGCTCGGCCAACTGACGGCCTACATGCGCGCATTCCCCAGCGACGGAGCGCATTCCCTGGTCCTCAAGGTCAACCCCGGCGCGGCTAAGACGGCACAGGCGGCCATCCAGGAGGCCAGGCGCCACACCGGGTCCGCCGCGCGCGTGGAGGTGTTTGCAGCCGCCTGGAGCGACCAACAGATCGATGCTTTGCACCAGCGCGGCGATTGCTACCTGTCTCTCCATCGCGGCGAAGGTTGGTGCTATCCGCTGTTCGATGCGGTATGCAGGGGCACGGCTGCGGTGGCAACGGGCTACTCCGGCCCCTTGGAATATCTGAGTCCCGAGAACCACGAGTTGATTCGCTATCGGCTGGCTTCCGTCACCCAGCGCTATGCCTACTATCATCCGCGGATGAATTGGGCCGATCCGGATCTGGACCACGCCGCCGAGAGGTTGCGGTGGGTCTTCGAGAACCGCAGCGTTGCCGCCGGACGCGCCCGCTCGGGCGCCGAAGCGTTGCGCGCGCGGTACGCACCGCAAACCGTGGGCGAGATGGCCAGACAGCGTCTGCTGGAGATCCAGGAAAGGAATGGATCCCGGTCCCAGCGATCCGTTGCTCCTGCGCCGCGGCGGTCCATGGTTTGCGAGCCGCGGCGGGTCTCGATCCCGCCGGTGCCCGTGCCGGCATCGTGGTATGGCGCCGATTATTTCGAGCACGGCCTGACCAGTAATTGGAAGAACGGCTATCACTGGGAGAGCTTTCAAGGCCTCTTCCGCGACACCGCCGCATTCCTCCTGGAGACCTTCCCCGAAGCTTCGTCGTTCCTGGATGCCGGCTGCGCCAAGGGTTTTCTGGTCCGCGCGTTGCGGGAAAGGCAGAAGGAAGCTTGGGGCTTCGACGCCAGCAGCTTTGCCATCGAGCGAGCCGGCGAAACCTCGCCCTATCTGCGCGTGGCCGGCGTTGACGACGTCGAATGGGACCGGCCCGTTGACCTCCTGGTGGCCATGGATCTGTTCAGCCATCTGACGGACCAGCAGGCTTCGACGTTTCTCCAGCGAGCGCGTGGCTGGACACGGATGGGACTCCTGGCAACCATTCCCATGGGCGACGACTTTCGCCCCGGCAACCGCGACCTCACTCATGTGACGCGGCAGAACCGCCAATGGTGGCACAACCTTTTCCGCGCGGCGGGCTGGCGCCAGGATGGCAGGATGCTCGGCTTGCAGCAAACTTGCCAGCGCCATGACATAGTCGCCTCGATGCGCTGGAATATTTTCTGCTACGCGCCTCAATAACCGATGGAACAGGTTTGTGTTCATCTCGCCTCGGGGATCGGCAATATCGTGTTGGCCACACCCTTGCTCATCGCGCTGGAAGAGATGGGCCTGGCTACCGATGTGCGCCTCGACGCCGATTACGGGGAGACGGCGGATTTGCTCGCCGGCTGGAGCGCAGTCCGGGACATTCTGGTGGGACCGGCCAGGCCGGACTGGCGTCGTTACCAGCACGTCCTGCCGGCGATTCCGCCATTTTACTGGGGGCGTTTCGCACAATGGTACCGCGGAGTTCCACGAGTGGTCGATCGTCCCGCCGACAGCCTCTTCTACCACGACGAGCAGGCGTACTATATCGCCTTCGCTCGCGCGTTGGGCTACGCACCACTCCAAGCTCCGGCGCCGCGGCTGCCTGTTTGCGCCGGCGAAAGTTTCGGCGTAACCGCTACCACGGTCGCGCTGGCGCCCGGCTGCAAGACCGGCGAAATGACTGCCAAACGATGGCCGCATTTCGCCGAGCTTGCCAAACGGCTCCCGGATGTGGCCGTGGTTGGAACGCCGGACGATCTCTGCGGCACACCGTTTCCCGCCCACGCCCGATCGTTCGTCGGCAAGCTTACGCTCCGGCAGACTGCGGAACTGCTGGCCGCCGCCGGGGTGGTCGTGGCCAATGATAGCGGTCTCGCGCACCTTGCCGCGGCTGTCGGGACACCCACTTTGATGCTCTTCGGCCCGACTCCCAGCGGGACGCTCGGCCGATTCCCGCCGCACGTGACGATCCTGAGCCGTGGCATGGACTGCCAGCCGTGCTGGCATACGGCTCCGCTCGATGCGTGCGCCCGGCGGGTGGATTGTCTCAGGGACCTGTCCGTGGACGAGGTGGAGCGCAAGGTGCTGGCATGCGGATAGGCGCTTTCATGCTTTCCTGCCCGGAGCGGACCGCCATGCGCGAGCGAACGCTCGACAATCTTTCGCGCACCGACTGGCAAGCGCGGCCGGTAATCGTGCTGGACCAGGGACCGTCGGAAAGCAAGCGGGACCGCCAGACCCACGCCGCCCTCTCCGCGCTGCGCGCTGGCATCGCCGATCGCTGTGAATTCATCCTCTTTCTAGAGGACGATCTCGACTTCAATTGCAGCCTTCGCCACAATCTGGAGTCCTGGATACCGCTTCGCTCGGTGCGTCCTGGCGGGCACCTTTTTGCTTCTCTCTATAACCCCAATATAGCGGTGCGGGAACGGCGGCCGGAGGAAAGTTACTTTATAGCGCCTGCGGAGGCCATTTATGGCAGCCAGGCTTACATCCTGTCACATGCCACCGCCTGCTACCTGGCCGAACACTGGGATGAAGTGACCGGGATGCAGGATATCCGGATGTCCCGACTGGCCGGGCGCCTTGGCCCGATTTATTATCACATCCCTTCGCTGGTGCAGCATGTCGGACAGCAGAGTGTTTGGGGCGGCGGATTTCATACCGCCGGCGATTTCGACCGCGACTGGAAGGCAAACCAAGTGAGCCGTTCTTATGACCGCGAGTTCTTCCTGAGCCTGGAGCCGGGATCTTTACAATCCGCGCGGGTGATTGTGCCGCTGGTGCTGAATCTGTTGCGGGTGGTGCGCGTGATCGACGTTGGATGCGCCACCGGCGCCTGGCTGAAGGTGATGCGCGAGCACGGGATCGAGGATGCGTGGGGCGTGGAGGGCTATGAAGTGGAGATCGACAGACTTTTGGTGCCGCCGGAGCGGGTGCTGCGTCGCGATCTTTCCCGTGAGTTCCGAACGGATTTTCAATCGGACTTGGTCATTTGTCTCGAAGTGGCCGAGCATCTGCCTCCGGCAGCGGCCCGAGGATTCGTACAATCGCTGGCGTCTCTGGGTCCGGTTATACTATTTTCCGCCGCCATTCCGGGCCAGGGCGGTTTTTGCCATGTGAACGAACAATGGCCGGAGTATTGGGCGCAGCTTTTTGCGGAATGCGGCTTCGAAGCCGTGGATTGCATCCGGCGGCGAGTTTGGGACGATCCGGCGGTGTGTTTCTGGTACCGCCAGAATGTGCTCCTGTTCGCCCACGAATGCTATCTGCACGCTCATCCGGATCTCAGAAAACTGGGCGCGTCTTCACCACTGGCGCTGGTCCACCCAGAATTGTATCTGATGAAGTGCCGCTAGTCGCGAACGCGACTCCAGAAGATCGCACCCTCCTCATGCGAGCCTTCGACGGCCGTTTCCGAACCGCTCACTGTCCCGATACAAAAATACAATCGACTATTGATGGCGTCCTGCTCGATCTCGTCGGCAGCGGCGATCTGGAGGTCCCCCCTGAACCGCAGCCGTTCCTCCAGATGGTCGTTTGAACTAACCCGCCGGCGCAGATCTGGTCGGCCGAAAAACTCGGCCGAACTGTCAGATTCCGCGCGGCACGCACACGTATCGCAGGCGTGTGGCTGGCGGCTGGGTTCGCAAAGGACCCGTTCGCGAAAACGCTCCTCGTTGACAGGTTCGATCAGTGTGCCGACTGGGCGGCATGAGTCCCCCGCGAACTCGCCGCCACCGTTCGCACTCACCCCTGCGGCTAAACTGAATCCACAAGCTCACGGCTCGCGGGCCTGGAGCCCGCGCCTGGCAGGTTGAAGCCTGCCCCACCTCAGCGCGCCGGCAGCGTTCCTAGGTAGTTCCCGTAACCGACCACCACGGTCGACGATACCAGGACCAGCAGGCTTACCGCCAGCCAGGTTTTCGTTCGGACGCTGGCGCCGCGCCATTCATGCAGCGCAATGCCCCACAGGCTGCTGAAGATGATGATGCTCGCCATATGCAGCGTCCAACTGGAGAACTTGTACTTGCCCATCTGCGTTTCGCCCATGGTGTAAAAGAAGAATTGGAAGTACCAGGTGGTGCCGGCCAGCGCGCTGAAGAAATAGTTGTTCCACATCGGCGCGCGGTCCGGCTCGGCGCTCCGCGCGGGCAGCGCGACCGCCATCTCCTCGGCTGGTGCGTCGGTCGCGTTCTCGATGATGTGCTCCTCGCCGCGCGCCGGATGGTGGTTGCGGATCTCCGCGCTGAAGTATTGGTAGCCGGTATGATTCTTGATATTGAGGATCAGACACCATACGAAGTTGGTGGTGAACCCGCCGGCCAGCAGCACTGTGAGCACCGGCAGCCCCTGCCAGAGCGTCGAGGTGCCGTGCTTCAGCGCCAGCGCCTTGATGGGTGCGCCAGCGTCCAGTCCGAACGAGAAGCAGGCGCTCATCACACCCGAAAACGTGGCCACCAGCACGCCTTTCTTCAGGTTGAATTCGCGGATGACCGCCGTCTTTTGTTCGACCGACATCTCCTTTTCCTTCGACATACCGGCCTTGCCCGCAAACGCGATACCGGCCATGCAAATCGCGATGCCGAGCACGATCACCTGGCCCGAGTGCGTCGGCAGCACATTTGAAAAGAACGTGCCGTGATAGATGGGCGGCACCAGCGTGCCGAAGGCCGCGCAATAGCCCAGCACCATCGCCATTCCCAGCGACATGCCGAGGTAGCGCATGGTCAGCCCGAAGGTCAACCCGCCGAATCCCCACAACACGCCGAAGAAGTAAACCCACCAGATGGTGTTCCACTCGGTCTCGTGCAGCACGCCGAACAGGTCGGTGGCGATGGTCGAACCGAGCACCCACGGCACGATGATCCAACTGAAAACACCGCCCACCAGCCAATACGTTTCCCAGCTCCATTTCCGCACGGCCCGGAAAGGAACATAGAAGCTGCCGGACGCCAACCCGCCCAGCCAGTGAAATACCACGCCAATCAGAGGATTCGGAGTCATCGTTTAAGTCTCGACACGCGAATCAACTATTGTAAGCGTGGCCCTGAGCGGCGTGGGAACGGCTTTGCGACGGCGTTCTGCGGGGCGAAACGCGCGCGGGCTGTTGGTCGCGAGGGTAGCCGGTTCCGGTTCAGCTCTTCGGTTTCGTGAGACGACGGTAAAGTTTGTAACCGAGAAAAGTCAAGACCCCGCCAGCGACAGCTCCAACCCCGATCACCATACTCGCGGATAGCGCGGTCACGCCACCCTGAGCGGCGAGCTCCAGCACTCCAGCGGTTGCGCCGCCGGCGCCGCCAACACCGGCCCCAACCGTGGCCGCCGCGGCAGATTTGATCGTCTCGCTCCCGTTTTCATCCACAATAGTCACATTTTACCGCATGCCATCTTCCGAACGCCTGTCGCCATTGGTTGCTAGGGGACAGACTGCTCTGTCCACGCGGCGCAAGAGCGGCGCCTTGGGACAGAGAGGTCAGTCCCAGGTTCTAACGGTACAGCCTTCGGTACATTTCCGCGTTGCGCAGCACGGCCTGCACGTATTCCCTTGTTTCCGAGTAGGGAATCGATTCCACGAACTCGGCCGGCTCACGGTAGGTGTTCCACGTCAGCCATTCGGCCACGCGGTTAGGTCCGGCGTTGTAAGAGGCCAGCGTCTGCTCCAGGTTGCCGCCGTTCTGGTCCAGCCTCGAGCGCAGAATGGCGGTGCCGATCTTCAGATTCGCCGCCGGCTGCATGAGAACTCGCGCCGTCACCCGCCCCACCCCGGCGGCTCGCGCGAACTGGCGTCCCGTGCCGAGCTGCACTTGGGTCAGGCCGTAAGCGCGGGCGTGCGAGACCGCCTCCGGATTGAACTCCGATTCCTGCCGCACCAGGCCGGCCACCAGAAACGGATCCAGGCCGCGCCGCCGCGCATCGGCCGTCAGCTCGGCGCGATAGGGCAGCGGAAATAACAGCTCCCAGAAACGGCGCGGCGCTTCGGTCAACCGCAGATTCAAATAGTCCGGCGCCAGGGCCTTCATCAAGCGCATGCCTTGATACGGCGCCTCGGCCGCGGCCGCTCCTTCCATGGCGAGCAGCGCCCGCTGTCCATCCGTGCGTGCCCCAAACCGCAGTTCCTCGTCGGCCAGGTCGGTCAGGCCGGCGCTGCGCAAAATCCGCGATCGGGCGATGCGCAACTCGGTTGCCGCGGTTGCGCGCGCGGGCACGGCCTCGCCCCGAGGCAATGTCACGCCTGCCAGGAATTCGGCGACCTTGGCCGAGCCGCTCGCGTTCCTCACCTCGGTCCGCCGCAGCCGCTCGCGTGCCTGCTCCGCGTAATAATAGCCTTCCATGGCCGTCATCACCCGCTCGAAGTACAGACGCGCCGCGCCAAAGTCCTTCGCCTCTTCCGCCAGCCTTCCCAGAAAGTACAGCGCCGCCGCGGCCGAGCCGCTGCCCGGATAGTTTCGCAACTGCTCCCGCAGCAGGTTTTCCGCATCGCCACCACGGTCGAAATAGGCGCGGAAAGCGACCCGAAAGTGCCAGTGGGCGGCCTGTGGGTCGTCGGGAAAGCTCTGGTAAGCCGCCTGGTAGAGCGGCAGGTAGCTCTGTGGCTGGTTTTGTGCCCAGCTCCGGCCGGCCGCCGCTGCCAGCGCCTTCAATCGCCAGCCCGATTTCGGATACTGCGCGGCCAGCCGGTCCAGCGCCGCGCTCACCTGCGTCTCATCCCCCGCGCGATGGGCGCACTCGGCCACATAATAAATGCGCTCCGCGTCGGCCTCGCCCGCGTTCAGCTTCATGCCGCCGAGGTCGTCGCAGGCCGCGCCGGCGTGCCCGTCCAGCAACTGCGCGGCGTCTGCTCCCACCAGCGCTTGCTCGCGCTCGCTCCCGTTCGACCGCTCCACTGCGGACTGGTATTCGGCGCGCGCCTCTTCGTATTGCCGCGTCTGGAGCAAGCGGTCGGCGCGATGCAAGAGTTGCTGCGGAAGCGGTTGCGGGAATGCCGCGCCCATGCGCTCCCGGAGGCTGCTCAACGCGTCCGCGGCCCGGCTGGCGGCCTCGCCGGTGACAAACTGCGCATTTGCCCGCTCCAGGAAATCCGCCGCGCTGGCCGGGTCGCCGGCCGCCACGTAGCAATCCGCGAGCGCGAGGCCGCCCTCCGGCTGTGGCAATTCCGCGTAGTGATCGCGCAGCAGTTTCACCGCGCCCGCCGCATCCGCCGTCTGCCGCGCGCGCGCTTCGATCACCCACGCGCGGCCCGCCACCGGCGATGCCTGCCGCCGGTGCGCCGGCTCCAGATCGCGCGCCACGCCCTCGAAATCGCCGGCTCCCACTCGTGCCGCGCCCAGGTAGTAGCCCACGTAATCCGGGATGCGATCGAGCTTGGGACGCGCCTTGCGCAGGTTGAACGCGGCCGCCGGGTAATCCTTTTGCTCGAAAGCCACCACGCCGAGCGCCAGGTACACCAGTGGCGCATCCTGCGGATGCAATGCCGCCCACCGTTCCACCGACGCGCGGCGCGCTGGTGTGGGGCCCGCGCGATAGGCTCGCGCCAGCCCCGCCAAGGTGGCCGCCGTCCCGTTCGCTGCCTTCGGGCGGCCCGTTGTGGCGGCCGGGCCGGCCGCCGCCCGCCCAGCCACGCTACAGCAGAGGACCAGGGTAATCGTTGCCAAGCAGTTCCGCATCGTCGTTGGCGAGCGTGTGCACCATCTCCAGGTGAAGGTAATCGACCATGCTGGGGCACTGGGCGAAGAATTCGTCGCGAAAACTCGTCCGCGCCGCCTCGATCTGCATCTCGAGTTCGCCGTAGAGATCGCCACGAACGCGGCCCGAGCGCACCGCCGCGCCCTCGCGCAGCCGCCACTGGGCCACCCGCACGCGGGCGAAACGCTGCGCGCGCAAGTGCACTCTTTGCTCCTCGGCGGGCAGGCTGTCCCAGCTTCTCTCGGCTGACGCAATGGTAACCAGCTCGGCTGCCGCCGCGGCCGCAGCTTCGGCTTCGGCTGCTGCTGCCGCTGCGGCCTCGGCTTCGGCGGCCGCTGCTTGCGCGGCTGCGGCGCGAACCAGGCGATCCCACTCCTCGCCTGCCACCTGCGCCAGAAGCTCTACCGCCGCGGCTTCCACGGCGCCCCACGCACACACCAGTCCCGGCACCCGGTCGTGGCTTGTCACCGGAAAGACCGCCGCCCGGTCGTCGCCGGCGGATGCCGCCAGGCGGGCGAGCGTTTCGCCGACCTCACTCTCCGCCGCCGCCGCGATCACCGGCTCGCGGCTCGCGATGGCTGCCGCCAGCGCCGGAGCCGTCTCGAGCGCGGTCTCGCTGCCAGCCACCGGGCCGCCGTCGCCGCTCGGGCGGATGCTTTCCATCTTCGCCATGCCGCCTTCGATCGACATCACCGCCGCGCCGCGCGCAAACTGTGCCGCCGCATCGGCGAGAGTGTCCGCCAAACCCGCCGGATCGCCTGCCTGCCAAAGCCGCCGCACCGCCTGGTTGAGCAAATCCGCGCATTCCTGGCGTGCGTGCTTCCCGACCTCTCCCGCCGCCCGCTCGACGTCGTCGAGCACAAGCGCCAGACGCTCCGCCAGCATGGCGCGCAAGAAAGCCGGATTTGCGGAGACGCCCATCGCTGTTGGTCATTGTAACGTGAAGTCAGGAGTCAGAAGGCGGAACAAAGAAGACGGGAGTCAGAATTCAGGAGTCAGAAGATAGGAGTTCCTCCTGACTTCCTGCCTCTTCCTCGACCCGTCGCCGCTACAACCCGAAGCGCTCTTCCGTCCACGGGTCGCCGCGCATATGGTAGCCGTTGGCCTCCCAGAAGCCGGGGCGGTCCTTTTCCACCAGCTCCAGGCCATTGAGCCACTTGGCGCTCTTCCAGGCATACAGCTCGGGCACCACCAGGCGCGCCGGGCCGCCGTGTTCGAGCGTGATCGGCTCTCCGTCGTGCAGAATGGCGACCAGCGAATCCTCGGCGAGAAAATGTTCAATCGGCAGGTTGGTGGTCCAGCCGCGGTCGTAGCCGTAGGCCACCACAAAACGGGCCCCCGGCCGGGCGCCGCCGACGCGGGCGATCAACTCGCGGGTCGAGACACCTTCCCACAGATTGCCCAGGCGCGACCAGCGGGTGACGCAGTGAAAGTCGGCGAATACTTTGACCCGCGGCAGCTTCGCAAAATCCTCCCAATTCCACTGGGCAGGCTGGGCCACCAGGCCACCCAGCCGTAAGCGCCAGCTTTTCAACTCGATCGCCGGCGGGCCGCTGGCGTCCAGCACCGGCCACTTCTCGGTGCGCGATTGTCCCGGGGGCACGCGCTCGACGCGGCGCGTGTCCGGGCTGATGATCACGTCGGCCGGCTGCGAGTTCGCCGACGGCACTCGCTCGCCTTGTGTTTTGCTGCGCTCCATTCCAGACACTGACGCTTCCCCTACTACCATTCTGCCATTAGCCGCGCCGTTATCCCGAAATACAATTTGCGGCGACGAGTATTTGCGCCATAATCGAATTAAGCTGCGGTGTGACGGGTGGGAGTGGAAGAGGCGCGGCGAACCTCGATGTCAACGGTGCCCCAGTTTTGCGTTTCCGGCCGCTCGGCCTTGTCGGTTTGTTGCGGTTTGCTATTGGCTGTCGCGGCGCCGCTGGCGGCGCAGGAACCGATGTCGGGCGACACGCCGGGCGGCATGGTTCACCTGTTCGCCAGCGACGGGGCGGTCCTCGAATCGCAGGAAGCGCGCAAGGATCTGCCGTGCACGGTGACTCCCAGCAAGCCCACGCTGGGTTTTGACTTGAAATTCCACGCGGGGTATGAAGTCGGCGTTCCGCTCAAGGAACTGGCCGGCGATGGCAACCAGCTCACCATGGTCTTTCGGGTGGTTCCCGAGGGCCACGCCGAAGATCCGGTCTATTTCGCGCAACACGTTTCAGTGCCCCCCCTTGACGACGCTGATCGGGGACCCGCGTTCCTGCTGGGCGCCTTCGACGTCGGCGAGGGCAAGTATCACGTCGATTGGCTGATGCGCGACCGCACAGAGCGCGTCTGCTCGTTCCACTGGGAGGCGGAGGCCGCGCTGCCCCCGCGCGACCGCCAAATCGCCCTCGCGATCACCGCCGGCGCCGTGCTGCCGTTCGACACCGAGACCTTCAAGCCGGAGGCGCCGGTCGAGCGGGACCATGGCAACCCACCCCTCCGGGTGAAGGTAATCGTCAATTTCGCTCCCCAGGACGCCGCCGCGGCAGCCTTGCAGCCGATGGAAACCAGCGCGCTGGTTTCCATCCTGCGCGGCATCGCCCGCGAACCGCGCATCGGCAACTTCTCCCTCGTGGCATTCAACCTGCAAGAACAGAAAGTGATCTGCCGCCAGCAGGAAGCTTCGCAGATCGATTTTCCGGCGCTCGGCAACGCCCTGCACGCGCTCAACCTGGGCACCACCGATCTCAAGCGGCTGGCGCAGAAACACCCCGGCTCGGAGTTTCTGGCCGGTTTGATCGCCGCCGAAGTAAGCCAGGCGAAGGACAATCCGGACGCGATCATTTTCGCCGGCCCCAAGCTGGGCGTGGAGGACGCGATTCCAGCCGACGCGCTGAAACAGTTCTCGGACGTGAAGTTTCCCGTCTTCTACATGAGTTACAATCTGAATCCGGCCGCGAACCCCTGGCGCGACGCCATCGGAAACGCGGTTAAATACTTGAAGGGCATGGAATTCACCATCAGCCGGCCGCGTGACTTGTTCTTCGCGTGGAATGAGATCATGAGCCGCATCGGGAAGGGCAAATCGGGCGCTACGGTTGCGGGTAACGCGCTCTCTCAGTAGGACGTCAAACGCATTAGTCCATGCGAATCGCCGCCATCGCGTTGATTGCCGGTCTGCCTTGCCTGGGGCAGCAGTTGGGGCTTATGGAGAACCTGGCCCCGAACCTTCCGACTCCGCAGTTGATGGTGCAGAAGATGCTCGAAGCCGGTCACGTAAAAGCCGGCGAAACCGTCTACGACCTGGGCAGCGGGGACGGGCGGATTCTGATCGCCGCGGTACAGCAGTTCGGTGCCCGCGGAGTGGGCATCGAGATCCTGCCGGAGATGTGCGCGAAGTCGCGCCAGCACATCAAGGAACTCGGGCTGGAGGATAAGATCACCATCGTGGAAGGCAGCGCCCTCCACGCCGATCTGCGGCCGGCGGATGTGGTGACGATGTGCCTGCTCACCACTTCCAACGAGCGGCTGCGCCCCCTCCTCGAAAAATCCCTCAAGCCGGGAAGCCGCGTCGTGAGCGGCGAGTTTCCCGTCAAGGGCTGGCGCCCCTTCGCCGTCGCCCACGTCCGCGAAGGCTCCATGGAGCACATCATCTACGTCTACAACATGGGCAAGACACGGTAGTCGGCGAGGCGGGTGCCGCACCAGCGGCCGCTGTCGTCTTTGCTGAGGCGCCGGGGTTTCTGCGCTCCAGGGGCTTGCTATAGCCGACCGGCAGCTTTCCGCAGCGGCCGCTCAAGTTTTGAGGAACCGAGCCGATAATCTGCATATGGCAGCAGAGGTTTGCGAGAAACGCTTCCGGTATTCGGCAGCGGCTCCAAGCTCACACGGCAGCCTGCCCGACGGTCCCCTGAGTCGTTAGACATGCCTTGGCTGCGCATCTGGTCCGATCTGAGTCTCCGTACGAAGGGGCTCATCGTGGTCGCGGTTCCGGCGGCGGCGGCCGTGGGGATTGCCTGCGCATCGTACATCGTCGAAAGTCGCGGCGCGGCAGCCGACCACGCGGCGGATCAGGAGATGCAGATCATCGAAACCAGCCGGGTGCTGAAGTCCACCGAGACGGAGGCAAGTGCCCATATCCGGGCGTACTTCATCACTGCCGATGATTCGTTTCGGGCGGAAGTCCGCCGCGATGCCGCCAGATTCGACAATGCGCTGGAGAGCTTGGCGAATCTAGTTGCCCACAGCCCCAGGCAGACCCAGGAAGTCCTCCGGATCGGCGCCCTTCACCACGCCCGCGTGGATGAGATTTCCCGCGCCGTGGCACGCTTTCGGTCGGCCAGCCTGTCGAAGGAACAACTGCGCGCCAGCACGGACATTAACGAAACGCGGCGTCTCGACATGGTGGGCTTCCTGGATGCCATGGAGGCCGAGGAAAGAGGACTTCGCGAAGCGAGCCGGCAACAGGCGGTGCGTTTACGCACCCAGTTGCGCGCCGTGACGTTGATCTTCGGGCTGCTGGGCTTTGTGGGCGGTGCGGTAACCTCGCTGCTGTTCGCGGCCGGCATCACCCGGCGCATCGAAAAGCTGCATCGGAATGTGGCCCGGCTGACGGCGGGCCAGCCGCTGGATCTGCTGCCGGAAGGCAGGGACGAGATCGGCGCCTTGGGCGAGGGAATCGCCGTGGCTGCGGAGATGCTGGCCCATCGCGCGGCGGCTCTCGAGAACGCCCTCCACGGAATCGCGCAGGCCGATGCTTCGGGCCACTATGTCTCGTTCAACAAGGCCTTCGGCGAGTTGCTGGGGTTGGACGGGGATTCCGGGCCGGCCACGATTGTCGAAAGCGTCCATCCGGAGGACTGGTGGAGGGTGGCGGGAGCGCTCGAGCGGATGCGGCTCAACGGCAGGGCCGAAACCGAGGCGCGGATGGTACGGGTGGGAGGCGGCTCAGTCAACGCTGGCGTGACGTTGCTTCCGGTGCCGGAGACCCGCGGCTCGGGCTGCTACATCTTTTTGCGGGATATCACGCGCCAGAAGGAGGTCGAACGCGCGCTGGTGCGCGCCAGGAACGCGGCGCTCGCCGCCAGCGAAATGAAGCTGGAGTTCCTCGCCAAGATCAGCCATGACATCCGCACGCCCTTGAACGCCATACTCGGCGCGGCTGACCTCCTCTCCCACACGCCTCTCGACGCGCATCAATCGGAATATGTCGGCCTCTTCCAGCGAAACTGCCGGAGACTGGTCACCCTGATCAACGATTTTCTGGATTTTTCGCGGATCGAGGCGGGCATGGTGAAAGTCGAGAACGTTCCGTTTCGGGTGCGGGAAACAGCCGACGAAGCGGTGGCGATCTTCCGCGACTCGGCCTTTCGGAAGGGTGTGCGGATCTATGCTTCGGTTGCTCCAGGCGTCCCCGAGTGGGAGCTTGGCGATCCGGCGCGCGTGCAGCAGATCCTGATCAATCTTCTCAGCAACGCGCTCAAGTTCACCGATGCCGGACACGTCGGACTGGAAGTGAAAACCGATGGCGGGCGCCTTCGCTTTGAGGTCTCCGACACGGGCGCGGGAATCCGGCCCGAGGATCGGGACCGCATCTTTGCGGCCTTCACCCAGTTGCCGAATCAAAACCCGGGCGCGGGCCGCGGTTCCGGCCTGGGGCTGACCATCTGCAAGGAGTTGCTGGATCTGATGGGAGGAGAAATCGGCGTAATCAGCGAGCTCGGCCGCGGGAGCACGTTCTATTTCAGTCTGCCTCTGCAGACGGCGGATCAGGATCCGGCCGGACCCAGTCGCGCGATTGAGCCGCCAGCCCTGCAGTGGCCCAAGGGCAGAGAGCCGGCACGGATCCTCATAGCCGAGGATACCGACGACAACCGCCTGCTGCTGGCGGCGTATCTTCGGGACGTGCCGGTCGAGATCCGCTTCGCAGCCAACGGGCGGCAGGCGGTGGACGCGGTGCGCAGGGGAGAAGATTTCGATCTGATCCTCATGGATATCGACATGCCGGAGATGGACGGCTATCAGGCGGCCGCCGCCATCCGCGATTGGCAGCGCGCTCATGGCGCCGTTGCGGCGCCAATCGTGGCGCTCTCCGCGCACGCCATGCGGGAAGCCGTGCATGCCAGCCTCGAGGCGGGGTGTGTCGCGCACGTCGCCAAGCCGGTCGACCGCAACACGCTGCTCGGCGCGATCCTGCGTCATGCGCGTTCCACCGCACGCAACCGGCCGATGCCGGCCGCTCTCCCCGCCGACGAGGCGGCCCTGGTGTCGGGTTATCTCGCCACCAAGCCGGCACAAATCCAGCAGGCGCGGGACTGCGTGGCCATTGGGGACTTCGAGCCGATCCGGCGCTTCGGCCACAATCTTAAGGGCACCGGTTCCGGGTACGGGCTCCCTCGCATCGGTGAAATCGGCTCCGCGATCGAGAAAGCCGCGGTCGAGTGCGACGCCGGGCGCATCGCCGGGCAGTTGGAGGCCCTGTCCCAGATGGTTAGTGAAGAGGCCCGGAGCTGCACCGGGGCGGTGGATCGGGACTGAGACCGGCGCCTGGATTGGCGCTGGTGCGCGGCCCGCTGTGTGGTGGCGGCTTTTGAGGCGGATGGCTAAAGTTCAGACGTTTTCCCGCCGACTATATTGGCAAGATCATGGAAGAAAGAAGTATCTCGGTTCTTCTGATTGAAGACAACGCTGAGTTCGCCCGGCTGGTGCAGCATTGGCTCGCCAACTGCGGCGGCGACGTGGCGTTCGCTTTGTCGTGGGCGGATTCGCTCGCCGCCGGTCGCGCTCAACTGGCGCGCGGCGGGGTGGATGTGGTGGTCCTCGATCTGGGCCTGCCGGACAGCGAGGGATTGGGCACCTTCGCGGCAGTCCGCGGGTGGCCCGGAGCCTCCGACATTCCGATTGTAGTTCTGAGTGGGGCCGATGCCGAGTCGCTGGCGCTGCAAACCATCCAGGAGGGAGCGGAGAACTACCTGGTCAAGGGCGCGTGCAATGCCGCGGCACTGTCGCGGGCGCTGAAATATGCCGTCGCCAAGCACACTGTCGAGGTCGCCAGCCGCACCAGGGTCATCGGCGTGGTTGGCGCCAAGGGTGGCGTGGGGTCTACCACGGTGGCGTGCAATCTGGCGACCGAGCTCCGCATCCAGACCGGGCAGCGCGTGCTCCTCGCCGACCTGGACATCCATACCGGCATGGTCGCCTTCATGATGGGAGTCGATCCGCAATACTCCTTCCAGTACGCCATCGCAAATTTCAACCGCCTCGATCAGAGCTGCTGGAACGCGATCGTCGCCCGCACCAGCGACGATCTGCACATCGTCTCCTCGCCGGCGCACTTGGGCCAGGAGGCCGTGCCCTTGGAGGCCATCCGGCAGGTTCTTTCCCTGGTTCAGCCTTTCTACGATTGGCTGGTCCTCGACCTGGGGCGTCTCGACACGCTCAGCACCGGCCTGCTGAGCAGGGCCAACGAACTCTTCGTCGTCACCAGCACCGGCGTGGCAGCACTCTCCCTGACCAGGCGGGTGGTCGAGGCACTGGCCAAAGCGGGAATTGAGGGTCAGCGGGTGCGCCTGATCGTGAACGATGTGGACCCTGCGCCGGCGCTCTCCGGGCACGACATGCCGAGTATCTTCGGTGCCGAGGTGTATGCGACCGTGCCCCGGGACTCGGCTGAACTGCGGAGGGCCCTGTTCGAAAGAAAACCGCCGGCCGAAACCAGTGTTCTGCGGCAGCAGATGGCCCGCGTGGCGCGCCGGCTGGCTGGCCTGCCGGAGAAAAAGGGCCGCCGTTCGCTCTCACAGATACTTTCCTGGCCCAAGCGATTCCGCAATTCCGCCGGTTCCGATCAAGAGGCGGTCACGGGGTGAATCGGCGCCGAGACTCCGCGCGCGGCGGGCAGTCTCCCGATAGTTCGGCGCGTCACCGACCTCGAGCGCTCCGGTACCAGTGGTGACGCTCAGCGCGGCGGCGAACCACGTCCCCCTTCAACCGCATTTGGCGCGCCGTCTACAGCTCTTCGTAGCAGGCCCGCCCGGGGGCGCATTCCTCTTTGCCGACTGCCTGTCCGTCCGGGCCCAGGCATTTGAAAGTGCGCTGGCACCAGAAGGCATGGTCGTCGGAACCCTGGACCGTGGGGTCCTCCCAAACAGCCTGGACAAACATGCCCTTCCAGCGCAGCTTCTCGCAACGCGTGCCGATCACGGGTAAGGACTCCATCTTCAGACCCTCACTTTCGCGGCGGCGAGCAGCGCCGGTTTGAGCGGCGAATCGGTGGCTGACATCGTCGAGTTCGGGCTCACCTTTGCAGCGACAGCGGCCAGCAACGCCCGCTTGACCGCCGTCTTGGCGAGCGTGACTTTATAGGCATTGTGGCTGAGTGGCTGGGCGCCCTCGACCGCGGCTTTGCCGGCGGCTTCGGCGGTTTCGACGGTAATCGTCTTGCCCGCCAGCCAAACGCCTGCCGCCGTGGCTTCCCAAGGCGTGGGTGCTACGTGGCCGAGCACAATCCGCGCCGAACCCACCACCGAGCCCTTCATCTTGATCGCCACCGAAGCGGCGGCCAGCGGCCAATCGAGCGCTTCTTTCTGCCGAACTTCATAGGTCGCCGAATGCGTTACTGCGGCGGGCACCAGGATTTCGGTGAGAATCTCATCCGGCCGCAACGCAATTTCGCGCATGTTTTCATTCTGCGGCGTCACGAAGAAATCCTTCACCGATATCAAGCGTCCGCCTTTGCTGGAAACCAGTCTAACTTTCGCGTCCAGTGCGATCAGCGCCGGCCCCAGGCTGGATGCGCTGACAAAATACGCCGGCCCGCCGCCGAAGATGGCGTGATACTGGTTCTCGCCGCCCGTTACCAGCGACTTGCCGTCCTTCATCGCCATCAACCCGAAGCCCTGCCGGTAGTACCAGCAGCGCGGGCGCTGGCACAGGTCGCCGCCGACGGTCCCCATGTGGCGGATCTGCGGGCTGGGGATGCCGGCCGCCGCCTCGGCCAGTCCCGTATGCCCGGCGCGCACTTCGGCGCTCCTGGCCAACTCGTCCATGGTGACGGTGGCGCCAATGCGCAGGCCCGCCGCGGTACGGACTAGCCCGCCCAGCTCATGGATCGACTTGATGTTCACCACCCGCTTGGGCGCGTGCAACGAGTCCTTCATCAGGCTCAGCAGGTCGGTGCCGCCGGCCAGCACGTCGGCCTCGCCCCAGGAAGCCGCCAGCAGCCCGGTGGCTTCCTTAAGGGTCGCCGGATTCGAATATTCGAAGGCTTGCATTACGCGTTCCTCCCTTCCAGCGCATCCAGCACGTGATCCGGCGTCATCGGGATGTGCGGCACCCGGACGCCGATCGCGTTGGCTACCGCATTGCCCACCGCCGCGCAGATCGCAATGGCCGGCGGCTCGCCCAGCCCGATCACGCCGCGCTTGTCGTTTTCCGGCCGGATGTCCATGTACACTTTGATCTCGCCGATATCGCCGATGCCGGCCAGTTTGTAAAACTCCATATCGGCGTTCAGCATGGCGCCGGTCTGGGCGTCCATGAAGCGCCGCTCGAATAGGGCCGTCGAAATGCCCATAATGATCGCGCCGTAAACCTGGCTCTCCGCCAGGCGCGGGTTGATGACGAGGCCGCAATCCTGCACCGCCACGTAGCGGATCATCTTCACGATTCCGGTCTCGGTATCCACCGAAACCTCCGCCACCTGCACGCCGCCCGCGCCAGAGGAGATCAGCCCCGGGCTGGGATTGCGCTGATCGTTGATGCCGGTTTCGGCGATCACCCCAGCCGCGCCGATCTTCTTGCAGGCCGCGGTCCAGGTCAGGCTTTTTGAGGGGCTGCCCTTGACGCGGATCTGGCCGTCCGCCGCCTCCAGTTGATCGGCGCTCGCCCCCAGCGCCGGCGCCGCCGCGTCGAACAGCTTGGCCAGCGCATTCACGGCCGCCTTGCGCGTGGATGCGGATACGCCGCCCACCGTGGTGGAACCGCCCGAAGCGTTATCCGGCGGCAGATCGTTGGAGCCGATGGCTAGCTTGATGGCTCCCATAGGCAACCCCAGCGTTTCCGCGACTACCTGGGTGATGATGGTGCGCGTTCCCGTGCCCAGATCCTGAGTGCCTATATCCACCTGCACCGAGCCGTCTGCGTGCAGCGTCACCTTGCATTGGCTGGTGTGGCCGCCTCCGCCCCAGGCGCTGAAGCCCAGCCCCAAGCCTCGCTTCACCGGCCCCGTGCTGGCGCCGCGCGGCTTCCAGAGCTTTTTCCATTCCGACAGCTCGGCGGCCTTGTCGAACTGGTAACGGTAAAGATCCTGGCGGACTTTGGGCGCATACTGCAGATTGACCTTAAAGACGTCGAGCGGATCCAGGCCGGCTTTGGCCGCGAAATCCTCGATCGCGCTGCAGGTCAGGTACGCAGCCTGCTGGTTGTTCGGCGCCCGCCAGGCGCGGAAGGGACCTGCGTTGGTCGAAACTGCCGTGTGCACCAGCCGCTTATTGGGGATCGGATGATTCGAGTCGTCCAGAATATAGGGCAGCGGAGGCGAACCGCCGCCGGTGAAACCGCCGGTGGCCCAGGAATGCGACTCCCACGCCGTGATGGTGCCGTCCTTGCCGCCGCCGATTTTGATATTGGCGAAAGCCGACGGGCGATTTCCCGCGATGCGCTGCTCGGTCGCGCGGTCGAGGAACAGCTTCACTGGCCGCCCGCCCGATTTCTGCGAGAGCCGCGCGCCCACCTCGCCCCACGAATCGGGCGAAAACTTCGAACCGAAACCGCCGCCGATATAGTCCATCTTCACCTTGCAGTTGGCGGCCGGAACCTTCAGATTCTGCGCGAGTTGCCCGGCGTAATGGGTGACGTCCTGCGTGGAGGGCCACACCCAAACGTTGTCGCCCTGCCATTGTACGGTCTGGCCGTGCGTTTCAAGGCAGCAGTGCGTCACCACGGGGATGCCGTAATGGCTCTCGGAAACCACTGCCGCTTGCTGGAAGGCCGCATCCGGGTCGCCTTTGAGAATCTCGCCGGCGGCTTTGGCGCGCGCTCCCGCCTGCGCCACGTCTTCTTCTTTCACCAGGTGCGGCAGCACTTCGTAGGCCACCTGGATGGCGCCCACCGCATCGCGCGCAATCTCTTCGGTCATCGCGGCCACCGCAGCCACCTCGGCGCCCTGCCACTGGATTTCGGTTCCGGCCGGCGACACCACCTGCACCGCCGTCACGCCCTGGATCTTCTCCGCCTCGCTCGTGTCCACGCTGGTGACGCGTGCATGCGCATGCGGGCATGTGAGGTAGACCCCAAAAAGCAGGTCCTTGGGGTTCATGTCGGAGGAATAGCGCGCCCGGCCGCTGGCTTTGGCCGGGCCATCCAGCCGCTTTGGCGACTGGCCGATCACCTTGCGCGCCTCCATCGGAGGCCAGCTATAGTCGGGCGCGTTAGCCATTCTTGCCTCCTTGCGCCTTCAGGCTGTGCGCCGCTTCGAGCACGGCCTGGCGGACGCCCATATACGTGCCGCAGCGGCATAAGTTGCCGCCCAGCCCGTGTTCCACTTCTTCGAGCCTGGGATTGGGATGCTCGGCTAGGAATCCTTTGGCTGCCATCACGAACCCCGGCGTGCAGTACCCGCACTGCTGGGCATCGTGATTCCAGAAGGCGGCGGAGACCGGATGCAGCTTGCCGGGTTCGGCGATGCCCTCGATGGTTTCGATGGTTTTGCCTTGCGCATCGATGGCCAGCACGCTGCACGCGTAGACGCTTTTTCCATTCATCAGCACCGTGCAGGCGCCGCACGTGCCGCGGTCGCAGACGCGCTTGGCCCCGGTAAGATCCAGCCGGTTGCGCAGCGCGTCGAGCAGGGTGACGCGCGGTTCCACCGTCAGGTTCACCGGCTTGCCGTTGATGTTGAGCGTGATCGGCACAGGGCCGGGCCCCATAACGCCGGCGGCTGCCGGCGCGGCTTCCGCCGTATTCTCGAGCAGGCCCGCTCCCAGCGCGCCGCTGCCGATTCCCACCCCGCGGATAAATCCGCGCCGCGAAAAGCGGGACTTGGGCTGCCGGGAGCGATCGGGATCTTTCTTCGAGCTCACCTGGTACACCTTCCTTTCATCATTCGGTCGAATGGCTTTTCCAGCGTTCTGGATGCGTCAGTCAATATATCAAATCCGCCGCCCGATGAAACTGCTGGATCGTGGTGAATAGCACGGTCAACCCGATACGCCGAACATTGGATGATCCGACCGGCTGGAAAGTGGCAGGCGCGCTGCAGCATGCCAGGCCAATGCGCGCATAGTATTGGAGGGTCAAACCTTAGCTTGCCTGTTTGTTCTCTCCATCCTGCGCAAAGCAGTGATACGCTACGGGGATGGCCGCCCCGATCCATTGGAAAATCGCGAGCTGGACTATCGACAATCTGCTATGGGACGCCGCTGGTACCGCGCGCTCGGGTGTCTGGAAGGGCCTGTGGGCGACACGGAAACTCTTTCTCGCGGTTGCGGGAGCGGCTTTGCTGACCAGGCTGGAGTGGGTCGAGTATCATCCTTCCCGGCTGGCGCCGGTGGCGCTGATCCATTTCATGTTCCTATTGGCTCTAATTGCGCTCTCTGTTCCCGTCGGACGATGGTTCAGAGGCAGCGATAAGAAGTCGGCCGGCGTCCGGACGAAAGGCCCCAACCGCGAATAGCGCCGACATCCGTCTCCGCTCTTACCGCGCCTTCACCGAAAGGAACTCGCGCACGTTTTCGCGCAGCAGTTGCGGGAAAGTCTTGTCGAGGTACGAGCGGATCGAGACGTAGCACTCGTCGCAGGTGTTGTGGCGCGTGAATTCGTCCACCATCCGCGCGCGGTCTTCGAGTTTATACTTGCCGAACTGCATCGAGCACGGTTGCAGGGCGCCATCCGCCGTCACCACCAGAAAGCGCAAGCCGGCCTTGCAGCCCGGCGCGCTGGCGTGTTCGAAATAGCGCCGCGTGGCGGCCAGCGTGCTTGGAGCGTTGACGATCCAGTTGGTCTCGTCGCGCCGCTGCTCCACGCGGTCAAGCTCGGAGTTCAGCGTGGCCAGTTGCTCGGGCGAATTCAACAGGTAGTCGCGGCAGCCCGTGCGCCGCGCCGAGTAGGCGCTGTAGCAGAGGTTGACGCCCCAGGCGCGGGCCGTGTCCGCGATCGCATTGATCTCGCCCACATTCTCGCTGGTGATGCAGGAATTGAGGACGATGTCGTCGTGCCCCAGCGCGGCCAGCTTCGGAATCAGACTTTCCAAATGCGCGTAAAGGCCTGGATGGATGCGGAACTGGTCGTGCCGCTCGTCGGGAAAATCCAGGCTCACCGAGAACTGGTCGATGCCCGCCTCGCGCAGCTCCAGATAGCGGTGCTCGGTCATCAGCGACCAGTTGGAGACCAGAATTGTGTACGGCAGGCCGTTGCCGCACTGGATGTTGCGCACAATCTGGGTCAGGTCCGGGCGCATCAACGGTTCGCCGCCGGAAACCTGTACCACGCACGGCCGCAGCGCCTCCATGTAACGGGGATAATCGGAGGGCATCAGATTGCGGGATTCGTCGCGCGGGCCGCCATGATCGCAATGCTTGCAAAAGCACGTGCAGGCGTCGGTTACTTCGAAGGACACCACCAGCGGACGGTCGGTCACCCAGTTGCGCGTGCCGCGGCCGATGATCCGCAACGATTCCGTCAGTGGCACTTTGCGCATGGTTTTGTCAGTCGCCTCGCCTGCCGCGCGAAACTCGCCCCACGCGATCAACGGCAGGTTTTGAGGGCTGAAGCCATTGTAATCGAATTCATCGTGGTAGGACGGACGATCGGTTTTGGTGGTCTGTCAAGGCGTCGTGCCTGGCGAAGCGCGACAGACCACAAAAGGCAATGGTCTATCCTACCTGACCGGTCCGCGCCGCAGCGCCCAGCCCATTTTCCCGGTAAAAAATCTCCCTCGCCAGCGTCTAATATGAAATATGGTTGGACTGTTCGATCACCGCCCGTGATGTCCCAAGATCGGACAGCGCCCAAGTTTTCCGAACCGCCGCGGCTGGTGCTTCGTATAATCCAGGGAAGCACTTGCAGCGGAAAATGTGATGGCGGCGAAATTGCCGCAAATTAAGCCTATCGAGGTCTCGACTCTAACTATGCTTCGCGTTCAGCCGATCGTCGCTCTCCTGCTTTGCGCCTTCGTGGCGCTGCCCGGATTCGGGCAAACGCAGTCGTTCGCCCAGGATCCCAGTCATGGGATGGTTGCCGGGTTCACCCGGCCTTTCCGCGCCCACCCGGTGAACGCGGTGTCGTTTGCCGATTCTCCCCGCATCGACAAGCTGATGCGCGCCGGCTCCATCTATCTGTCTCTGCGCGACGCCATCGCGCTGGCGCTCGAGAATAACCTCGACCTCGAATCGAGCCGTTATCAGCCGAAGCTGGCGCTATCGGACTTGCAGCGCGCCAGCGCCGGACAGTTGCTGCGCAATTTCTCCACCACCGTCACGCAGGCCCCCACATCGGCCTCGCTCGGCGTCTTGTCCGGAGCCTCGCAGGTCAATTCCGCCGGCGGCACCACTACCAGCGGCAGCGCGAACAGCGGTGTCCTCAGCGGCTTGAGCGTGCAGTTAGCCGGTTCCACCATTCCCAATACGGACCCCTACTTCTATATTGCCGGCGGATTTTACCATACGACTTCGATCGAGACTTCCACCGAGTTCACCGGTACCGACTTCTTCGTGCAGCAGTTCAAGAACCTGGTTTATGGCGTGCAACAAGGCTATTGGACCGGCACTACGGTGTCGCTCGGCTTGAGCAGCGTCTATGGCTCCAGTCAGAATGCCCTCACTGCTCTCTACAATCCCATCGACTCCGCCACAGCTTCCTTGTCGATTACCCAGAACCTGCTCAATGGTTTCGGCCTGGCGGTGAATAAACGGTCCCTCCACAAGGCGCACAACAACCTCAGGGTGGGCGATCTCACCGTCAAGAACCAGGCCATCACCACCGTGGCCGGCGTGGTCAATCTCTACTGGCACCTGGTGACTTACAACGATGAGTTGAAGGTAAGCCAGGAGACCCTGCGGCTCGACACACAGCTTTTCGAGGACAACAAAAAGCGCGCCGATCTGGGCGCCATCGCTCCCATCGACATCATCCAGGCCGAGGCCGATATGAAGGCCGCCCAACAGGACGTGGTGCAGCGCGAAAGCCAGGTCCTGCAACAGGAGATGATTCTCAAGAACTACATCACGCGCAGCGGCCTGGACACTCCGGCCGTGGCGACCGCGCGCATTATTCCCACCGATCACATCGACCTTCCGCCGCAGGAGGCGGTGATTCCGTGGCAGGATCTGGTCGCCGAGGCCATCGCCCACCGGCCCGAAATCGAGCAGAACCAAATCGCGCTCGAAAACTCCCGTCTGGACCTGCTAGGCACCAAGAACAACCTGCTGCCGACGCTCTCGGTTTCGGCAACCTTGGCCAATAACGGCCAGGCCGGCAGCGTGAACAGCGCCGTCCAGGTGCCGATATTGAACTCGAGCCAGCAGATTATCGGCTACCGGCCGCTGGCGGCCAGCGACCTCAATTCGTCCCTGCTCGGCGGCTACGGAACCGCGCTCAGCCAGGTCTTCGATCGCAAATTCCCGAATTACAACATTGCATTCGCATTGACGGTCCCTATCCGCAACCGTTCGGCCCAAGCCGACCAGATCACCGCCGAGCTCAACTACCGGCAATCGGAGATCCAGGACCGTCAGCTTCACAACAGCATCAAGCTGGCCGTGATGAACAATTGGACCGCCTTGCGCAACGCCCGCGCCGCATACGAGACCAGCGTGGTCTCCCGCAAGCTCGCCGACGAGACGCTGGCCGGCACGCGCCGTAAGTACGAGCTTGGCACCGCGACCACTCTCGACGTGATGATCGCCCAGCGCGACGACACCACGCGCCGGCTCTCGGAAGTCGACGCCCTTTCCCAGCTTCAGGACGCCCGCACCAGCATGGACCAGGCGCTGGGAAAAATCCTGGACGATTACGATGTGACTATCGAGCAGGCCATGACTGGCCAGGTGGGACGCGAACCCGACCTGCCGGTGGTAACGCCCAAACCGTAATTGCTATCCTGGGGCTTGGCCAAAATTTATCCTTTCCAAGCCCTGCGGTACACCGCACAAGCCGGCCCGATCGCCAATCTGGTGACGCAGCCGTATGACAAGATCTCGTCCGTCATGCGGGAGCGCTACCTCTCGCTCAGCCCGTACAACTTGGTGCGGCTCATCCTCGGCAAGAGTGACGGGTGGGATACCGTGACCGACAACGTTTACACGCGCGCCACGGCTCACTTGAACGACTGGATCGCTCGCGGCATCCTGGAGCGCGACGCCGAACCCGCCATCTTCCCCTACTTCCAGGACTTCACCGTTCCCGATACCGCCGAGCGCCTGACTCGCAAGGGATTCATCGCGCTCGGCGCGGTGGAAGATTACTCCGCCGGCATCGTGCACCGCCATGAGCAGACCTTGGCCGGTCCCAAGAAGGATCGCCTGGAGCTGCTGCGCCACACCCATGCCCACTTTGGCCAGATCTTCATGCTCTATCCCGACCGCGCCGGCGAAATCGATGGCCTGCTCGACGAAGCCGCCCAGGCCGCCCCGCTCGCTGAAGTCTCCGACGAGTACGGCGCCTGCCACCGCATGTGGCGCATCGCCGACGCGGCGCGCATTCGGGAGCTGATGGCCGATAAGAAGCTGTTGATCGCCGACGGCCATCACCGCTACGAGACGGCCTTGGCCTTTCGCAATGAGAACCCGCAGCTCGCCGGCGCTGACCGCGTCATGATGACGTTCGTGAACATGTACTCGCCGGGGTTGAAGATCCTGGCCACGCACCGGCTCGTCAATGGCATTGATCGCAGCCAATTGCCGGAGGACTTCCTGAACCGCGCCGCTGACGATTTCAGCGTCGGCGAGATCGGCTCACTCGAAAGGCTGCGGAGCGCCTTGGAGCGAGCCGACGGCCCAACTGTCATCGGCGCAGCCATCGGCACCCGCCTCTTCCTGCTCGAATCGCGCCACGGACCCGGTGAACTCGACGTGAGAGTGCTGCACGAGCGCCTGCTTGCGAAAGCGCTCGGTATCGGCGAAGAAGCCGTCCGCGACGAGAAGAACCTGCGCTACATCCGCGGCCTCGAGGCTGCCGTCACCGAAGCCCAAGGTGGGCGCGCGCAGATCGCATTTCTGCTGCGGCCCACTTCCATCCAGCAGGTCGCCGACACGTGTTTTTCGGGCGGCGTGATGCCCCAGAAATCCACCGACTTCTACCCCAAGTTGCTCTCCGGTATGACCATCTACCGGATCGGTTAGGCGTGGCCCTGGTAACGCTGGCGGTCTTTGCCGCCGGTGCCTTGCGCCTGGTACGCGCTGGACCACGGCCACTCTTCGGAGCACGCCGCCAGGCCGCTCCTGACCGGGTTATCCTCAACATACGCAATCGCTGATGCGAGCTCCCTCTCGGATCGTATCCACCGGTCGTAGTATTCCCTCCGCCAGAACGCTTCCCCCGTTCTGCCCAGCAAGGCATTGGCGCGGTTGGCCGTGGCGGCCTTCAGCCATCGCATGATCTCCGGCAGGGGTCGGATGGGCTGCATCACGACGTGGACGTGGTTGGGCATGACGACCCATCCGCAAAGATCGTACGCGCGGCGAACGCTTTCTCCGTAAGTCAGGGCTTGGGCGAAAACCGCGGCAATCCGTGGCTGGCCTAACCATCGCGGGCCGCTGGCCGGAGCGGGCGGCGGTTTCGAGCCAGCGAGCCGCCAGGTGACGAAGACGATGGAGTTTTCGGGGGCCCAGTGCGGGAGGCGGCGACGCCCGTACATAAGCTATACAGACGAAAGAGCTATACAGACGAAAGAACACCGGCGACAAGATCGCCGGCGTTACCAAGAAGCGCGGCGCGGTAACGCCGGCGATCTTGTTGCCGGTGTTCTTTGCGGAACAAACGAATGTGGGCTGAAGGCACGAAACGTCTCACGGAATCTCGACCCTGCGACACACGACTGCCTGCGCCACGGCCACCCGCTGAAGTGAGCTAACCTACGGGTGAATGAGCGAGCCGTACATTCGCGCGCGCAACCTGGCCAAGCGATACCGTTCCGGCGAAGCCGCCCTGGTGGTTTTTGAAGGTCTCGACATCGACGTGGAACGTGGCGAAATGCTCGCCTTGGTCGGCGAATCCGGGGCGGGGAAGTCCACCCTGCTGCACCTTCTGGGCGGTCTGGACAGTCCTTCGGAGGGTACGATACACTACGGAGAGAGGGAGATTTCCGGGCTCACGGAGGCGGATCGCGCGGATTTTCGCAACCGGGAGATTGGTTTCGTCTGGCAAATTCACTATCTCCTGCCCGAGTTCACGGCGCTGGAAAATGTGATGATGCCGTTGCTGATCCGGGGCATGGCGCATTCGGCCGCTGCCGCGGAATCTGTGGCGAGGTTGGATGAGGTCGGACTTCACGCGCGGGCATCGCATCGCGCGGGTGAACTATCGGGGGGAGAGCAGCAACGGGTGGTGCTGGCGCGGGCCTTGGTCGCCAGACCCTCCGTTTTGCTGGCCGATGAGCCTACCGGCAATCTGGACTTCCGGACCGGCGAAATGATCTTCGACCTGCTGGCCGGCCTGCACCGTTCGCACCGGTTGACCTCGGTTCTAGTTACCCATAATCAGGCCTTTGCGCGGCGCTGTGACCGGATCGTTACTCTGGACAAAGGCGGCCTAGTACCAGACAACGGTATTGGGACGCATCCGGAAGCCGGGTCAGGTTATCTTTAAGAATAGGGGGCTTCGCAAATCCTATGTTTGAGCGATACACGGAGAAGGCGAGACGGGTGATCTTCTTCGCCCGCTATGAGGCCAGCCAGTTCGGCAGTCCTTATATCGAGACGGAGCACCTGCTGCTGGGCCTGCTGCGCGAGGATAAGGCGCTGGCGAACCGCTTTCTGCGTTCGCACGCCGCGGTGGAGTCGATCCGCAAGCAGATTGAGGGGCATACCGCGCCGCGGGAAAAGGTATCCACCTCGGTCGATCTGCCACTCAGCCACGAATGCAAGCGTGTGCTCGCCTACGGGGCCGAGGAAGCCGAACGCCTCAACCACAAGCACATCGGCACCGAGCACCTGCTGCTCGGCCTGTTGCGCGAGGAGAAATGCTTCGCCGCCGAGATCCTCCACGAGCGCGGCTTGCGCCTCACCACCATCCGCGAGGAACTGCAACGCTCGCAGAGCGAGAAAGCTCCCACCCGGCCCAAGGAAAGCTCGCTGCTCTCGGAATTCAGCCGCGACCTCACGCAGGCCGCCATGGACAACACGCTCGATCCGCTGATCGGCCGCGATTATGAGCTGGAGCGCGTGGTGCAGATCCTCTGCCGCCGCACCAAAAACAACCCGGTGCTGATCGGCGAACCCGGCGTTGGCAAGACGGCCATCGTGGAAGGGCTGGCGCAGCGCATCGCCGAAGGCGACGTCCCCTCCTTCCTCGCCGACAAGCGGATCCTGGCGCTCGATCTGTCCCTCATCGTCGCCGGCACCAAGTACCGCGGCCAGTTCGAGGAACGCCTCAAGACCATCATGAAGGAGCTGATGGAGAATCAGAACGCCATCATCTTCATCGATGAGCTGCACACCCTGGTGGGCGCGGGCTCGGCTGAAGGCTCGCTCGACGCGGCCAATATTCTCAAACCGGCTCTCTCCCGCGGCGAAATTCAGTGCATCGGCGCCACCACCCCGGCCGAGTTCCGCAAGTCCATCGAGAAGGATCGCTCGCTGGAGCGCCGCTTCCAGGCGGTCAAGGTCCCTCCGCCCACGGAAGCCGATGCGGTGAAGATCCTCTTCGGCATCAAGGACCGCTACGAAAAATTCCACGCCGTGGCCTATACCGACGATGCAGTGGAAACCGCGGTCTACACCTCCAGCCGCTATATTCCCGACCGCTACCTGCCCGACAAGGCCATCGACCTGATCGACGAAGCCGGCGCCCGCGTCAAACTGCGCCAGACCACCCTCCCCGCCGAGCTGGCCGACATCCAGAAGCGCATCAAGTTCATCGTCCACCGGATGGAGAACGCCATCGCCAATCACGAATTCGAGAAGGCGCGCTTCTATTCCGACGAGGAACGCAAGGAGCGCGAGAATATGCGGCAGCTCCGCGAGAAATACAATCTCGACGATTCCTCCACCGGCTGCGTCACCAAGGACGATATCGAAGACGTGGTGGCGCGCTGGACCGGCGTCCCCATGACCTCTATCAAGGAAGAGGAAATTGCCAAGCTGCTGCGCATCGAGGAGGAGCTGCACAAGCGCATCATCAGCCAGGAAAAAGCCATCTCCGCGCTGGCCCGCGCCATCCGCCGCTCGCGCGCCGGTTTGAAAGCCAGCAGCCGCCCGGCCGGCTCGTTCCTTTTTCTCGGGCCCACCGGCGTCGGTAAGACCGAAGTGGCGCGTGCGCTGGCTGCTTTCCTGTTCGGCAGCGAAAAAAGCTTGGTGCGCTTCGACATGTCCGAGTACATGGAGAAGCACTCGGTTTCGAAACTCATCGGCTCGCCTCCCGGATATGTCGGCTACGAAGAGGGCGGCCAGCTCACCGAGCGCGTGAAGCGCAATCCGTACTCCATCATTCTGCTCGATGAGATCGAGAAGGCGCACCCGGATATCTACAACATCCTGCTGCAGGTGTTCGAAGACGGCCAGTTGACCG
>Ga0181517_10000306_pt1 | contig 69384 bp, 50 predicted proteins | sample PEATcosm2014_Bin_31_FD_119748 | JGI IMG/M metagenome (GOLD analysis project Ga0181517, IMG submission 119748) | Peatland microbial communities from MTU Mesocosm Facility, Houghton, MI, USA - PEATcosm2014_Bin01_30_metaG | ecosystem: Environmental > Terrestrial > Soil > Wetlands > Peat | place... | reverse complement strand
GCCTCCGGCGATTGCGCCGTCATTGAGTTTCTTGATGGGAAGATGGTCTGCCATCGAGGCGGCCATCTTCCATGCCGGGCGCTGGCTAACGATTCGTACGACGAGGCGGTCGCCGCGGCCAAACCGCTTCCAGCTACGGGAGACTCTGAAGCGAAGCCGGCTGTCAGCCCGCGCTTTCGTCGCTTTGCGGTCGCGGCGCAGCGCGCCGCGGCGTTCCATTCCGGAACCGCCCGCGAGAACCTCGACTACGCCTTTGCCACCCTTGATATGGTATCCAAGGACGACACGGTTTGGCGCATGGTTTATGACATCAAGGAGCGGCAGATCTACTATCGCACCCGCAGTCATCCGGCTGAGCGCGCCCTCGACCTGAATGGGATGGACTTTGCCTGCCACGGGCAAGTGCGCTTCTTCGATCTTTCCTCCAGCTCGCGCCCCGAACCGCCCGTCTTTGAAGAATTAACGGAGGCTAAACACCGCCAGTATCTTGAGCGCTATCTCGCGCAAGATCGGGTCAAGCGTATCTTCGGGGATGTGCAACCGTTCATGGAGGGACTGCTGCTCAACTTGCGCGCCTACCATTGCGCCGAACCGCCAGCCCCAGCGGGAACCCCGCGCGCCACGGAACAAGCCGGCCGCGTCCAGTCCCCATTGTAATCCTGTTGCGGGCGCCATTGGCAGTATTCCGCCTCCTTCGAGCGCCGCGCCCCCTGTTCCAATTAGGGCAAATACTGCCGCCTTTATGGGAAAAACAGCCCATAAACGTTTTGACCGATCCATAAGAATGTCACTCGATGTTCAATCATATTCTGCAGTGGCATAAAACCCTGCAAAGCTCGAAATTTGATGATCCATTGTTCGAGATCCTGAGACTGACGGATCTGCTGGTCGAGGCTGCTCCCGCTCAAACCGGGGCCTCGACGGAACACTGCGCTTGCGACTTGGGTGTCGCCGACATGATCGCCAGACGGCAGCAAGGCATGCCCTGGGAATACATCGTCGGGAAAGCGCGCTTCATGGGAAAGAGCTTTCATTGCACCCAGGACACCCTCATCCCGACCCCGGAGACCCAACTGCTGGTCGAATCCGCCTTGCCCTTTATCCAAGCGAAGGAAGCCCAGCAAACTGAGGTGACCGTGATCGAGCTCGGCACCGGCTGCGGAAACATCGCCGTCTCCCTGGCCCTCGGCTCGCGCCACGCCAAAATCCTCGCCTCCGACATCAGCCCCGCCGCCGTGGCCGTCGCGCAAAGAAATGTCAAACGCTTCGATCTCTCCCACCGTATCTCGCTTTTCTGCGGAGACCTCTTTGCACCCTTCAATGGCTTGGGCTACGAAGGAACCGTCGACTTTATCGTCTGCAATCCACCCTATATCCCAACCAGCCGTCTCTCCACGCTGCCGAAGGAAGTTCTCGACTACGAGCCTCGAGTCGCTCTCGATGCTGGCCCCTATGGCATCAACGTCTTCTTGAGGCTCATCACCGAGTCCCTCTCGTTCCTCAAGCCGGAAGGGATGCTCTTGTTTGAAATCGGCGAGCGGCAAGAGGGCCTCGTGAGCCGGCTCTTCGACAAGGATGGCTACCACCATGTGGAACCACTCCAGTTCGACTCCAAAGTCCGGGCCTTCCGCGCCGTCAAGGCGCCGAGCGCGCAGTCCAAACCGGAATGCCGAAAAGACGGAACCGGGTCGTGATGCCTCCCAACTCGGTCTCCCGCCGCGTGGCGCCCGTACCCAGCACATGCACCGCGACCTCGCCTGACCCGGTTGTGCTCCGAAAAAGCAGGCCTGCGGGAAGGACTGTGAAAATGTGCCGGTCCTGCGCGTCTGTCTGCCGGCTTGCCGCCAATCCCCAAAGCAGCGTGGTGCGAGTGAGTGTGTGGCCAGGCGCATAGGGCAGCGCGGCGGCAAAATGGCTGCAGAATACTCCCCAAGGCAGCACCGTGGTTTTTGTCATCTCCCGCCGCGCCTCGGATTCATGCTTGATTAGCAACCCCCAGCCGAGCCGCCACTTATTCAACGAAGTCGTTCGACGCCGCTCCCCCACAATCCCCAACAGCGCGCGGTCGGCGCTGCCCACGCTGTTGTGGTCATGCCGCCAAAGCAGGCCGCCAAAGGCCCGCGTGACCGCATAATCTCCGTCCTTGCGCCACGACATCACCGGATTGAATCGAAGCCACCCGCGGTTGACCGCCCCGCGCTCAGCAGCCTCGGGCGGTTCAACAAATGTGACGCTCTGCTCCCACGCGCCACGATGATCGAGCGCCGCTGCTTGGTCGGTCTCAAACAGGACGACCCGCCTCCCTTCCCAGTGAAGCGCCCCGACCCGACCGCCGGGACATGTCCAGGCGCAGATCTGTCCTGCCTTTCGCGTCAGCATAGCGCCGTGCACCACCCGGCGTTCTTCAACCCAGGCGCGGGCGAAACGTCGCGCCTCCTTAGGTGTGTCCCACGCCAGCGCCCACCCCAGCATCCGCCGCCCATCGGCGCCTTGGTAAAGGGCCACGCGGTCGCCATCCCACCCATCCGCGACATGCTCGCCGCGGTTCAGGTTGGTCAGTGAGCAACCCAGAAGCGCCGCGATCCCTGCCTCGCCCAGGCTGTCGTCGATGAGCCTCGTCCACCCGCCGGCCAGCGTTTCCGGAAGGGTAACCTCCACCGGGAAGTCACGCCAATCCCAGCACTTCTTCGGATGCATCACCTGCGCGGCGCTGACCGGCGGGTGATCGTAGATGTAATCCAACCCGTCCAGCCCCCAGTCCCGCAGGATTCTGGCGCAAAAAACATAGCCAAAGGAGTACGACATCGTGTCGCCCCGCGCCAGCGCCTCGGGCACCCCGGCCGCTTTTACCTCCGGACTCTTCCAGACATGGCCCATCAGCTCTTTGAGCACCGTCTCGCCCAGCCCCGAATGGAGCAGGTTCCACGTCAGTATGTAGCTCCCAGGCCGCCCATGTTCGAATTCGCACGGCAACGCCTCGACCATCAGCCGTGTTGCCGATCCCTCATAGAGGAAGCTTTGGGCGTCTTCCTGGTCGCTGGTCTGCCTCTTCTCCTCGTCCGGATTGTCCATCGGCCAATACTGGTCTTCCAGGGCGTGCGTGAATTCGTGAGCGAACACAATCCCCATCTCCGGCCCCTGCATCTCTTCCAGCTTTTTCTCCGAAGGTTTCTTTCGGAGTTTCCCGGCTGGCTGATTGGTGTTGGGAAAAGAGGGAATACACATTGTCTTGGAGTCGGAATCATACATCCCCGCCATTTCGTCCACCAAAAAGTCCGACATGGCCTTCTTCAGATCGGTGTGGGGTGGGACGATATCCAGCCACGCCATCAAGTCCTCCAGGTCCGTGAGCTGGCGGCCTGGGTAGTCCTTGGCAATCTCGTGCTCGACCAGCGCGCGCAGTTCCGTTTCCGAAATCGTGCGCGCCGGAACATCGTGCAGAAACTTCTTCCCCCGCAGCGTCTCAACTTCCCGCTGGATCGCCGCCAACTCCCCGGCGCTCGGCACCTGAACGACCGAAGCCTGCTCAGTCGAGGGCGCAGCCGGCGCGGCGCCACGCGCCGCCAGCACCAGCACGCCGGCGAGCAGCAATCGGAGACCACTCATCTTCATCCTCCATATCGAGACCCAATCGCGCCAACGAGTAAAGGAAAAGTGTGTCCCGCATGCGCACATTCAATTTGAAATCCCGCATAGGATCGGTCGCAAGCTCTCCTTTTCAACGCCCCGCGCCTCCGGCAGCCCCAGCCTCCCCAAAGACCTCAAAAAGAACCTGCTTGACAGCAATCGAGAATTGTTTATCGTTACGTATGTAACGATATTAATGGAACGATTCCTTCCGCGCCGGGATCGGTCGTATCCAACCTGAAGTTGATTATGAAGACAGCCATGACGGTCGAAGAACTGGAAGCATTGATCGAAGCCGCGGCTCGCGCGCAGCGGGCCTACGCGACGTTTGATCAAAAGCAGGTCGACGAGATTTTCCGCCGCGCCGCTTTTGCCGCCAACGAGGCGCGCATCCCCCTGGCCCAGCTCGCCGCTTCCGAAACCGGCATGGGCCTCGTCGAGGACAAAGTCATCAAGAACCACTTTGCCGCCGAGTATATTTACAATAAATACAAGGACGCCAAAACCTGCGGTGTCATCGAGCGGGATCTCTCTTTCGGCATCGAGCGCATCGCCGAGCCCGTCGGACTGCTGGCCGGCATCGTGCCGACGACCAACCCAACCGCCACTGCCATCTTCAAAGCTCTGCTGGCCCTCAAGACCCGGAACGGCATCATCTTCTCTCCGCATCCGCGCGCCAGCAAATCGACTGCCGAAGCCGCCCGGGTCATCCATGACGCCGCGGTAGCCGCCGGCGCCCCGGCCGGGCTCATCGGCTGCATCGGCAAGCCCACCGTCGAGCTGTCGCAGCGCCTCATGCAGCATCGCCTCATCAACTTGATCCTGGCCACTGGCGGCCCCAACATGGTCAGGGCCGCCTATTCTTCGGGCAAGCCCGCCATCGGCGTCGGCGCCGGCAATACCCCGGCGATTATCGACGAAAGCGCCGATGTCCGCATGGCCGTCAGTTCCATCCTGATGAGCAAGACCTTCGATAACGGCGTCATCTGCGCCTCGGAGCAATCGGTCACCGTCGTCCGGCCCCTCTACGAGGCCGTCAAGCAGGAGTTCGCCCTGCGCGGCGCGGCGATCCTCAGCGAAGAGCAAAGGCAAAAGGTCGCCGCAATCCTCCTCAAAAAGGGCGCCATCAATGCCGACATCGTCGGCCAGACGGCTGAGAAGATTGCCGCCATGGCCGGCTTCAAGCTCCCGCCTCTGACCAAGGTGCTCATCGCCGAGGTCCAGAAGGTCGGCGCCGATGAACCGTTCTCCTACGAAAAGCTCTCGCCGGTGCTGGCCCTCTATGCCGTGGAAGACTTCAACCAGGCGCTGGACAACGCCCAGGCCCTGGTCGAATTCGGCGGCATCGGCCATACCGCCGTCCTCTACACGGATGCGGCCCGCCGCGACCGCATCGAAGCCTTCGCCGCCCGCATCCGGACCGGCCGGGTCCTGGTCAATATGCCCAGCTCCCAAGGCGCCATTGGCGATATCTACAACTTCCGCCTCGAACCGTCGCTCACGCTGGGCTGCGGAAGCTGGGGCGGCAATTCGGTAAGCGAAAACGTCGGAGTCAAACACCTGCTCAACATCAAAACCGTCGCTGAGCGCCGGGAAAATATGCTCTGGTTCAACGTCCCCTCCAAGATCTACATCAAACCCGGTTCCCTGCCTCTGGCGCTCCGCGACCTCAAAGGCCACCGCCGCGCCTTTCTCGTCACCGATAAGCCGCTGTTCGATCTCCACTACGCCAACCGCGTCACCGCCGTGCTCGAAGAACTCCACATCGACACCGAAGTGTTCTTTGACGTCGAGCCCGACCCCAGCCTCGCCACCGTGCGCCGCGGCCTGGCCCTCATGACAACCTTCAAACCGGACGTCATCATCGCCCTCGGCGGCGGCTCGCCCATGGACGCCGCCAAGATTATGTGGCTCATGTATGAGTATCCCGGCGTCGAGTTCGAGGGCCTCGCGCTGCGGTTTATGGACATCCGCAAACGCATCTACGAGTTCCCCAAGCTCGGCCGCAAGGCCATGATGGTCGCCATCCCCACGACTTCGGGCACCGGCTCGGAGGTCACCCCCTTCGCCGTCGTGACCGACGACAAAACCGGCGCCAAGTATCCGATTGCCGATTACGAGCTCACCCCGGACATGGCCATCGTCGACTCGGAACTGGTCCTCGCCATGCCGCCCAAACTGACCGCCTATGGCGGCGTGGACGCCCTGACCCACGGCATCGAGTCGATTGTCTCGGTCCTTTCGACCGAGTTTACCAACGCCATGGCGCTCGAATCGATCCGCCTCATCTTCAAATACCTGCCCGCCGCCTATCACCACGGGTCGGCCGACCCAAGGGCGCGGGAGAAGGTCCATCATGCGGCGACCATGGCAGGCATGGCGTTCGCCAACGCCTTCCTGGGCATCTGCCATTCCATGGCCCACAAGCTCGGCGCCGCCTTCCACCTGCCGCACGGCCTGGCCAACGCGCTGCTCATCAACACCGTCATTCGTTATAACTCGACCGACGTGCCCTTCAAGCAAACCAGCTTCCCGCAATACACCTACCCGACGGCTAAGGCCCGCTATGCCCGCATCGCCGACCACCTGGGCCAGGGCGGAAACACTCCTGACGAAAAAGTCGAGCGGCTCATCGCGCAGGTCACCAGGCTCAAGCGTGAAGTCGGCATCCCGGCTTCCATCCGCGAGGCCGGCATCGCCGAGAAGGATTTCATGGCCAGGCTCGACACCCTGGCGGCCAACGCCTTCGACGATCAATGCACCGGCGCCAACCCGCGCTACCCGCTCATTTCGGAAATCAAAGACCTGTTCCTCCGCGCGTACGAAGGCAAAGACTGAACTCATAATGCCCCTGTCCTCGCCGCCCTCGCTCTCTTTCCCCCTGGGGAAGCGCAGATCAGATGAGAGGACGAGGGCGATTCTAAACGCATCAACCCTCCAGCCCAGCAGCCAGGGCAAGGAGGCTTCACCCGGCGTCCCCGGGCGAAAGCCGATGCTTGCGCTCCTGGCACTTTTCAGTACCAGTATCCCTATGCACTCCAGCGGCGCAAAATCCGGGAACACCCACCGCCACGCGACCCCTTCCCTGGCCACCGAACCGCCAACCTCCCCCGTCCCTGAGAGCGACACCATCCATAAAGCCGGCGTCTCCTGCATCAAGCGCCTGCCCGCCTATCTCCAACTCCTGCGTGTGCTCCAGGCCGAAGGCCACGAGTATGTCTCTGGCACCGTCCTGGCCAGTGTCCATCATCTTGAGCCGGTCATCGTCCGCAAAGACCTCGCCACCACCGGCATCGCCGGCAAACCCCGCATCGGCTTCCGCGTTACCGAGCTTATCGCCGCTATCGAGCAGTTCCTTGGCTGGGATAACGAAACCAAGGCGGTCCTCGTGGGTGTCGGCAATCTCGGCTCCGCTCTCCTGGGCTATCGCGGATTTGAAAGCTTCGGTCTGCGCCTGGTGGGCGCCTTCGACGCCGACCCGCACAAAATCGGCCGCTGGATTCACAGTCATCGAATCCAGCCCGTTGAAAAGCTCGTAGGTTTTGTCCGTCATGGCGACATCCGCTTGGGCGTTCTTGCCGTGCCCGCCGCTGCCGCCCAAAATGCCGCCGATCTCATGGTCCACGCTGGCATCCGCGGCATCTGGAACTTCGCCCCCGTCAAACTCATCGTCCCGCCCGACGTCGTGACCCAAAAGGAAGATCTCGCCGAAGGCCTGGCCGTCCTCTCCCACCGCCTCCGCCACGAGATGAAACCTGCCCCTAAAACCTAATTCACCTGCCGGTTTCCGGACGGGCCTAATCCGCCGAGTTGGCCCGTCCCATGATTGAGGCTGTGTAGATGGGGTCTGGCGGTTGTCTCTGGTTCGCCTGCCTCGCCAGCAACTCGTCAAGGTCCCCCAAAGATCGATCGGCCGCCGCCTGATTCCCGTACTCCAGGCTCCAGCGGACCCGGAACCTCGCCGCCTGCTTGATCGCCGGCTGCCGCTTTTCCTTCGCCTTTGCCGGCGCCCATGGCGCGCTCATTGAGTATTCCAGAGCGGCGGCCTCACTGGGTTCGGCACGTCCTTTCCCTGTGGGGGCGGTCGATGCGGAAAGAGCGGCGCGTTGGTCACGCTGGCCGGATCGCGCCAATAGGCTTCCACTGCGAGCTTGAATACTTGCTTAGGATCCGGCGCCCCGTTTGTGCCGCCCGCCTGAGCGCGCGTCCTCTCCTCCTCCTGAATCCGGTAAGTCCGCAGCCTTGCACGCAGTCCGCCGTCCACCATCGACGCGAATTTGTCTATCTCGATTCTCCCGTCCTCAGTTGCGCCGGGCAGATTCCGCACCTGCGGTCGAGGACCGATCGCTCCTTGAGGCGAGCCCATGAATTGCTCATACTCCGTCTGATCGATAAACCCATCGTCATTCGCGTCATACCGCTTCAGAAGTCTCCGAGCTAGCAAGCGCTGGGCCTCGGCCATGCCCGCTTGCTCGTTGGGATCAACAACCTTGTTGTTGTTCGCGTCGAACCACGCCAATTCCTCGGGATCCAGCCGATCGTTGTGATTGGCATCAATGTTATCGATCTCCGATTCGATAAACAGCGGATCGGCCAAAGCCTCTTCTTTCTCCTCCGGGTCCAATCGTCCCTTGTGATTATGGTCGTATTTGGCCAGCATCTCGGCCTGAAGCTGCCGGATTGTCGCGGCGGCGGACGCAAGCTCCCGGTCCCGGTTTGCCCTGCGCGCCGCCAAGCCGCGCTCGAACTCGGAAAACGGGACAAGCCAAACCCCGGGAAGAGTCAGGTTGTTCGTCATGAGCATGCCTGGCGTCCTCCCCCCTTCCATGCCAAGGCACAAGTAGTTGCCGGCGCCAATAGCCCAGGGGCGGACAACGTGGTCGGGGGGCACTCTCGACTGACCATTCCCAAACACGGTCGGTGGGCAGCCACGCGTTTCATCGAACTTCAAATACCACCTCTCCGGCGTCTTGAACTCCCGTGAGAAGCAGAGCAGCTCATAATGACATTCCGGCGGAGCCATCACCCTTTCCGAGGGCGGTGGACCGCCCGGGCCGGGCGGCGGCATCCGAATACGGCTCACCAGCACGTAGAGGTCCGAACCATGGATGGTCGCGCCAGCCATCCCCCTCGAAAACTCCTCCGGGAGTTTCCACACTGGCCGGGGCGCGGCAGGTTGAGCCCACGACGGACCGGCACCGTGACCGCCGACTACCCCCGGCCCTGGCTGCGGCGGGCTGTACAGCAGCAGCTCCGGCTCTCCCTTGTCCAGCGACAGAAACTGCAAAACCATGGACGCTTTTCGATCCGGTCCGCCACGGAAAAGCGTCCCGCTCTCCGACGCTTCAGGCAGGCTCGTTTCGGGCAATTCGCCATGGGGACGCCAGTCGGTTTGATCCCACTCATATACCCGGCCCCGCACCAGCACGCGCAGCGACCGGCGCGGCCCTTCAAATAGCATGGGAGTCCCAAGGTCGTTGAGCTTGTCCAACTCCACAACCGGCGGATATCTCCGGGTGCTGGCCAGAATGCGGGTTTCCCGCCCGCGCTCCACTATTTCACAGATTAGTCTCGAACTCGCCGCGTAAAGCCGCCCCGCCACCGTAAAAAGCAGGTAATTATCGTCGGTGCAAATCCCCAGCGCATCCCAGGCCTTCGAGTTCGCATCGTAACGTGAGATCCCGTTGCCGTCGCTTTGGAACAGCTCCCCGTGGAAAAGGGTGTTAAAGGAGGTATCTCCAGGCTGCCAATTCACAACAGGTAAGGGCGCCCGCGGATGGGGAATCACATCGCATCGCCCCGTTTCGGGGTCGAGGAGGGCAATCGCGTACGCACGCCGCGAGATCGCCTGTGGCTGCGGCAGGCCATTCGACCTGGACGCCACCGGCGCGTAGTAGCTCTCCACCTCCAGAAGCAGCTTGCCCTCCACCCACCGGCGGGCTGTAATCGCCCCGCCCAGCGTCTTGCCTTCCACGCCCGAGCCGGCCTGGATCTCCACAAAGCGCCGCACCTCGACGATGTTCGTGGCGTCGCCGCGATTATTCGTCCCCGCCAAACCCACGCCGGCGCGCGGCGGGACCGCAACAACATTGGATTTCGAGGCCGGCGATGCGGCCGACGGCGGTGACGCCAGAGCCCTTTTCGCCGGGTCAATGTAGAAGAAATCGAACGCGTGGACGCCGCCATCCAGCCTCGATCTTTCTACACCCGTCGCGCCTTGGACCTGCGCCACCAGATTGGATTTGTAGCCGTTCAGGAACGGGAGCAGTTCAGTCGCTTCCTCCGGAGTGTAAGCCTTGTCCTTGAATATCTCATTGAACTTGAAGAAGTCGTAGGGTCTCTGTCCCTCCAGACAGCGCATCTGCTCCACAAAAGCCATTCGGTGCTTAAATCTATCCACCTTCGGAGCGTATTCCATTCGGTATTTCTCCGCTAAATCGTTTCTTGCCCGGTCGCTGGTATGAACGTAATAAGACGCCCCCAGCTTGCCCTTGATAAGCTCTTCGATCTGCCAGTGCAGAACATGCTCCCGCACCCCGTCCTTCACAAGCGCCTCCTGGTTCTCATCGAGGAACACGGCGAGGCTCTCCAAAGCCGCTGCCTCTTCCTCGACGCTCGAAGCATCGGCAAGACGCAGCGCACTCGCCGTCGCTCTCAGCAGCACATTGGTCGACCGCGCCAGATCTTCCAGAAAACCGCTCCAGAGGCCCGGCAGCCGGCGGCGATCCGCTTCATTCCAGCCGGCCAGCCGCTGGGGCACCTCAGAACCCCACTGCAACCAAAAATCCCGCACCGGCAAGTTGAGGAACGGACCCGCCGCCATCTCACGGATATGCGCTATCGTGTCTTCGGGCTTCTCGTCCCAGAAACATCCCCATTTTAACCGGCATATCCACATCCCGTCGAGCGAGCCCTCGCAATGTTGGGCCATCCAATCCGCTACCTCCCGTGTCAGCAGGCGCAGCTTGCCGAGGTCTTCCGCGCTCAGCTTCTGCGCCTCTTGCGCGCGGTTGCCTCCACACAATGCCCGCGAAGCCGCCTCCAGGCACTCAACCCCCTCCCCCCGCCAACTCCGGCCCTGGTGGCCCGCCTCCTCCGAAAACACGTTTCCATTGGTCGTCCGGCAAAAATCATAATACAGCTCCAGCGCGCGTGTGGCTCGCTCAACATCAAGCGGGTCCCATGCGTCCCTTATCATGCGGAATCGCCCCAGGGTGCGCAGTAATTCCACCGTGCGGCTCTCCACACGCATCCAGGCGCAATCCTTGTCCTGCTTCCCCAGCGCCCACGCCGAATCCGCCGCCGCCTGCGCCGCCCGGCAAAGCCCCCATTTCAGCGCCCAGTCCGCCTCGTTGAAAAATTGCTCAGCCTCATCGGCGGCATCCCACGCCGGCGCTGCCGATTCCACCTTCAGCAGCCCAGTCACCTTCTCGGTAACCTGATGGACCACCGCCGCCAGATTCGTCCGCGCTCCTCCAACCTCGAACGCGATCGCTTGCCCCCCTTTGGGCGGCGTCAATCGCGCACTGACCGTCAGATTGCTCCTCGAATACCCATTCCGGTCCACAGTCCCCTCCAGCAGGTAGCTGCCATTCCAGAAGGCCGATTCGTCGCCGTCGCGTTCCTTCTCCTCCCCCAGCGCCTCCATCCGCTCCCGGTCCAGCACAAAAAAACGCGGCTCCCGGCTCAGCCGCTCAATCACCAGCAGCTTCAACTGCCGCTCCGTCTCCTTTGCCTCCTCGGTCGGAACGGCCGATCGAAAGTTCAGAATCGAAATCGGTATGGCGTCTTTTGGCAAAACCAGCAGCTTCGGCACGTACGACCCCAAATGCCCCGCCAGCGCCTCAGCCCACGCTTCCAGGTCCGGGATTGGCCACCCAAACGAACTCTCCTCCAGAACCACCCCCGGTTTCACCGCTATCAGCCGCACCGTGAGATTGGTGGCTTCCCGCGTCGCCGCCATGCTCGCCGCCAGCAAGCCGTCCGCCCCCAGAATCCTTCCCACTTTCAAGCAGTCCTGGTTTGCCGCCGACAGCGCCTGCTCGCGATAAATCTTCTCGATTTCCGTCCGCTCAAACACGCGGACATCCTCGCGCTTCGACATCGCCGCCGTCAGCGTGTCCCCCGCCTCCGCCGCCATCGAGTCCTCGCTCAAAACCGCCACGCGTGCCGGTACACTATTCGACTGCGCCCGCCCTCCCCAGGCCATGCCGACTATCAGTGCCGCGAGTATGCTCGAAATCTTCACCGAATCCACGGGACATTCGCCGGCACGCAACAGCGGCGTCCGTCCCGAAGCCCCATGCTAATGACTTCGACAACTCGGGGCGATAAATCCTTTGACATTTCCCCGTGCGCATCGTTGGCATGCGCTCGTTCAACCTGTCCTTTGGCAGCCTGGCTGAATGGAGCCATGCGGATACCCCGCTGGGGCCCGCGAAAGGACGTTGAGTTCAGTCCGCCCGTTGGTAAGCCCGGATGTAATCCACTTCGAAGGCCGCAGGCAGAGGCGTCGTTGTGTCCGGGCTGCCCGGCCAATCGCCACCCACCGCCAAATTCACCAACAGATACATTCGCCCGTGGGGAATCGATTTCTCCGACCGGAACCGCTCCTGCCCGTCCACAAACCACACCACCGACTGCGGAGACCACTCGACGGCGAACTCGTGAAAGCCGGCCGAAAAATCCGGGCCGCTCCACGAACCGCCGTGCGAACCGTGCTTGTCGTCATCATCCCGGAAATGATGGGTCATGTACACCTTGTTGGGCTCATGGCCTATAATCTCGAGCACGTCAATTTCAGGCGGCCAGCCCAGTGGTTCCGGCAGCAGCCAAAACGCCGGCCACATCCCCTTGCCCTTCGGCACCCGGCAACGAATTTCAAACCGCCCGTACTCCTGGCTGAACTTCCCATACGTGGACATCATGCCCGAGGTGTACTCACGCGGCTTCCCGTCATAGAACGACGCCTGCTTCTCCGCCACGATGCGCAAAACCCCACCTTTAACCTCGAAAGCATTCGTCACGTACGCCTGCAATTCGTTATTCCGTTCCCGTCCCCACGGATCATTGGGATTCCATTTCTTGACATCCAGTCCCACACCGTCAAATTCATCGTCAAAGGTCAGCTTCCAGCCGGGACGGTCTGCCTTGCCCGTGGCGCAGCCCGCCACCCCCAACGAGAGGGCCATCAGAACCAAAATGTTCAGTCTCCTGATTGTCGTCATGTGGTCCAAACCATACAGACAGCTCCGTCCTCTGGCAATTCCAACCCTTCGCGCCCAACTGTCCCTTGCTGCGCCTTGGCGCCAAAGGCGCGAAATCCCTCAGCCCGGGCCAATGGCCCACTGCCCCGGAGTTTGGGCGACAACCCGCCCCAACTGCTCCCGCCTATGCTCCCTCTCCTCCTCGGGAGGAGAGGGCTGGGGAGAGGAGGCCTCCTTCCATATGTCATCCAAACTCGGGGCCAGTGGGCCAACGGCCCGGGGACAACCCCATCGATCTCCGGCGGCCTGAAGGGCCGCCATAACCTGTCCGCCGCCACACCCTAATGATCAGCGTCTCAGAGGAGACCTTACCGAATCCACAAAACCGTCACCCCCTCGTTTACCGCATCCAAGTCCGGATCGCCGCGCAAATCCGGCGCCGCTTCCAGCAGCGCCAGCGTCGCTGGGTTAAAAATCGAGAAATCCTCCCCCGGAATAAAACCCTTGATCACACCTTCCTTCTTGCGCAGGCCGAACGATTTGCGCAGCCCGATGCAAAGCTTGCCACCCGTTCCCGAGGAGCCGTACCCATGAATAACCTTCAGCACCCGCACACCTTCGCGTCTTGCCTGCCTGATTTCCTCAATGACTCGCCGCCTCGCTTCCTCCAGCGTAGGCAGGTCGGCTTCAATATTGAGGGTCTTAATGGTCGTCATCGTTCATCCCGTTCCGCGGCGCTTTTTGTCTCACCACCGCGTGGTCCCCACGATCGAGCCAGACCATAACGGGACTCCCGCTTCTCGGCGACACCATTTTTCTGGACGAAAGTCCTTCTCTCCGCCCCCTCCGGTTCTCTCCTCTTCAGATCCTCATGGGCTGTTTTCAGCGGCCCAACGCTGTCTTGCATGCATTTCACATAACCGGCCTCCAAATTCCGGTTTCTCATCCAAGAGAAGCTCCATCGCACGAACCATGCGCATTTTTATGTTGATCTGGAATCCCTACTGTTATATAGTGTAGATAGCACTATGAATAACATTTCCATACGGACCGGAAGACGCAGGAATGCCGCGCGCGCCACACGCTCCACGCCTTGCCGCCCCGGCTTTAGCGGAGGCGGGTCCGCGCGCTCGACGCGTCCTCCACCCCCTTTGCCCGCGACCATCGGCCCCCCCTGCCAATGTCACCGCAGAAATGCATAGTTTCTGCATACTTTCTGCATAGTTTTTTCAATTCATTTTCTCTAACGCCTTGCCCCCAAATCACTTGCAAAACCTAGATTCCCAAAACTCAACAATTCTAGGCAATTCCTGGTTGATAATAGCATTAACCTCCTCTGCCGCAGGCAGATCGGCTATCTCCCTGCCCCGCATCGCCCCCGGCCTGTCGTGCCGACTCGTCGCGCCGTGCCTTTGGCGCAGGCGGAACCACTCCCGCCAGCGCGGCTTGTCGCCGCCTAAGCGCCCCCGCATCCCGCCCATGCACCCCTTCCACCGTAAGTCCAGCGCTGAACTTTTACGTTTTACGTTTTACGCCTTACGTCTCCCGTTTCACGTGCCCCAACTCCTGTGTTGCCTTGACCCGCTCCTTGGGCGTAGTCTCCCCCTGATTTGGGCATGAAAATCTACATCGACGGCAAATACTACGACGAAGCGGACGCCAAGATTTCGGTGTTCGACCACGGGCTGCTTTATGGCGACGGCATCTTCGAAGGCATCCGGGCATACAATGGCAGGGTATTTAAGCTGAAGGAGCACATCGACCGGCTGTTTTGCTCGGCCAAAGCCATCCTGCTCGACATGCCCATGGAGCATGCGGCCATCATGGCCGCGGTGGTCGATGCCTGCCGCCAGAACAAGATCCGGGACGGCTACATCCGCCTGTTGGTCACCCGCGGCGTCGGCAGCCTCGGCCTTAACCCGAAGAAGTGCAAAAACCCGTCGGTCATCATCATCGCCGACAAAATCCAGCTTTACCCGCCGGAATATTACCAGAAAGGCCTGGACATTATTACCGTACCCACAGTCCGCAGCCTGCACAGCGCCCTCAACCCCGCGATCAAATCGCTGAATTACCTCAACAACATCCTGGCCAAGATCGAGGCCAACAACGCCGGATGCGAAGAGGCGGTGATGCTCAACGCCGAAGGGTTCGTCGCCGAATGCACTGGGGACAACCTGTTCATTGTCAAAGCCGGCCAGATATTGACCCCGCCGCTGTCGGCTGGTGCGCTCTACGGCATCACCCGCCGCGTTGTCCTGGACCTGGCCGTCGAGTCCGGCTTGCAAGTGGCCGAGCCGAACCTGACCCGGTATGATTTGTTTAATGCGGACGAATGCTTCGTGACGGGGACGGGCGCGGAGTTGGTGCCCGTGGTGAGGATCGACGGACGCGTTATCGGCAACGGCAAACCGGGGCCAATCACTCAGAGATTGGTAACCCAATACCACGCCTTGACTAAAGTGTCTGGCGAGCCGATATACGGATAGAGAATTTATGTTGTGCTGCATTTGCAAGGAAAAGGAAGCCACCGTGCATTTGACCCAGATCGCTGGGGATAAGATGCAGAAGGTGGACCTGTGCGAAGAATGCGCCAAGACCAAGGGGGTTAATGATCCCACCGGCTTTTCGTTGGCCGACCTGTTGCTCGGCCTTGGCGCCTCGCAGGAAATCGAACAAGCCGGCGGCGGCAGCGAGGTCCGATGTCCCCGCTGCGGCTTCACGCAGGCTGACTTCAAGAAAGCCGGACGGCTCGGCTGCCCCGATTGCTATAAGACCTTCGCTGAGGCGCTCGAAGGCCTGCTCAAAACGATGCACAAAGGCACTCGTCACGTGGGCAAAGTGCCCGAGGCGCTCCGCCAGACTCGCGACCTTTCTGACCGGCTCAAGCTCCTCCAAAAACGCCTCAGCAAAGCCATCGAAACCGAAGATTTCGAGGAGGCCGCCATCCTGCGGGATGAAATCAAGCAAACCGAGGCTCGCCGCTCCACCCCCGCCACCTGACCCGCGCCTATGGATATCCATGGTTTCCTGACCCCGCCAGCCGACAGCGCCCGCCGCAAAGGACCGCATGACCGCATCGTCATGTCCAGCCGCGTCCGCCTCGCCCGCAACATCAAGGACTCCGCCTTCCCCGGCTGGGCTAAAAAGCCCGAGCGCATTCGCGTCCTGGAGCTGATCCGCCCGGCCGTCGAAGGATTGCCGGAAATGAAGGACGCGTTTGCCGATGCGATGGACGCGCTCTCCACGCTGGACAAACAGATCCTGGTGGAGCGGCACCTGATCAGCCGCGAGCATGCCGCCAAAAGCGCCGGCAGCGGCCTGGTTCTGAACCGGGAAGAGACTCTCTGTTTCATGATCAACGAGGAGGACCACCTGCGAATGCAGGCGCTCCGCCCCGGCCTGCAATTGCGTCAGGCCTGGACCGCTATTGACGCCGCAGACTCCGAGCTCGAGAAAAAACTCGATTATGCTTTCAGTCCTGAGCTTGGCTACCTGACCGCCTGCCCAACCAACATCGGCACCGGCATCCGCGTCAGCGCCATGCTGCATCTGCCGGGTCTGGTTCTGGCTGAGCAGATTAACCCCATTATCCAATCCGTAAACAAGCTCGGATTGGCGGTCCGTGGCCTCTACGGTGAAGGGACTGAGGCGCTAGGCAATGTTTTCCAGGTGTCCAACCAAATGACCCTTGGCGAGACCGAGGCAGCCATCGTGGAACGGTTGGAGAAAGTCCTGGCCCAGATTATCGAGCACGAAGAAAACGCGCGAGCCACCCTTCTCGAGAAGAAGCCCAAGATGGTCTATAACCATATTGGCCGGGCCTATGGTATCCTCGCCAACGCCCATAGCATTTCCTCAAAGGAGACCATGAACCTGCTCTCTTTGATGCGTTTGGGCGTGGATGTGGGCTTGTTTCCCGGCGTCGAACGGTCCCTGGTGGACGAATTGTTCATTTTGACCCAGCCAGCCCATCTCCAGAAGCAGCATTCTGAGAAACTTTCGGCGGAGGAACGGGACTTGCTCCGCGCAGATATGGTCCGCGAGCGCCTGCGAACGGTCAGCCGCCCTTTGGCCAAACCTTCGACGCTGCCCCCTGGCGCGGGATTGGACAAACAGTAAGAGTGAGAGCAATTTGAGGTAGTGTTGTTATGAGCGAAGAAGCAATGAATAATTTCACGCCACGAGCCCAGCAAGTACTCGCCTTGGCGCGCAAGGAGGCCGACCGGTTTAACCACAATTTCGTCGGCACCGAACACCTGCTGCTCGGCCTGATCAAGCTGGGCCAGGGCGTTGCCGTCAACGTCCTGCAGAAGCTTGGCCTGGACCTCGAAACCGTCCGCATGGAAGTCGAGAAACAGGTCGGCACCGGCCCCGATCAGAAGATGATCGGCAATATCCCTTACACACCGCGCGTCAAAAAGGTGCTGGCCCTCGCCTCCAAGGAGGCTAAAGCCCTCAACCATACGTACGTCGGCACGGAGCACATCCTCCTCGGCCTGCTGCGCGAAGGCGACGGCGTGGCCGCCCGGGTGCTCAAAAACCTCGATGTCGACATCGAACAAACCCGCCAGGAGATCCTCAAGGAACTCGACCCGAATTTCGCCGCCCAGGAAGAAGCCGGTCCCGCGGGCGAAACCCCGGAGAAAGCCGCCCCTGAAAAGAAAGGCGAGATCAAGACGCCTGCCCTCAAGGCCTTCGGCCGCGACTTGACCGAGATAGCCCGCAAAGGCGAGATGGACCCCGTCATCGGACGCAAAAACGAGATCGAAAGGGTCATCCAGATTCTCTGCCGCCGCACCAAGAACAACCCCGTGCTCCTGGGTGAAGCCGGCGTGGGCAAGACTGCCATCGTCGAAGGGCTCGCTCAGGAGATCGCCGCCGGCAACGTCCCTGAACTGCTGCGCGAAAGACGGGTCATCACCCTCGACCTCGCGTTGATGGTCGCCGGCACCAAGTACCGCGGCCAGTTCGAAGAGCGTATCAAAGCCGTCATGGACGAGATCCGACGCTCCCGGAACATTATCCTTTTCATCGACGAACTCCACACGATCGTCGGCGCCGGCTCGGCTGAGGGGACCATGGATGCCTCAAACATCATCAAGCCGGCGCTCAGCCGCGGCGAGCTCCAATGCATCGGCGCAACCACGCTCAACGAGTATCGCAAATACATCGAAAAGGACGCCGCGCTCGAACGCCGCTTCCAATCGGTCAAGGTCGAAGCCCCCTCCATCGAGGAAGCCATCCTGATCCTCAAAGGCCTCCGTCCCAAATACGAAGACCATCATAAGGCCGAGTTCTCCGACAAGGCCATTGAAGCCTCCGTCAAGCTTTCGGACCGTTACATCACGGATCGCTACCTCCCCGACAAGGCCATCGACCTGATGGACGAAGCCGGCTCACGCGCCCGCATCGGCACCATGACCCGCCCGCCGCAGGTCAAGGCGCTCGAGACCGAGATCGAAGAGATCAAGTCCAAGAAAGAGCGCGCCATCAAGAACCAGGATTTCGAAGGCGCCGCCTCCATGCGCGACAAAGAGAAACAGACCAAGGAAAAGCTGGAATCTGTCCTCAAGGAATGGCGCACAACCCGCGAGGAGAAACGCGTCAAGGTCGACGAGGAAGACATCCTCCATGTCGTCTCGAAATGGACCGGCATTCCGCTCCAGCGCATGGAACAAGGCGAGATGCAGCGCCTCATGCAGGTCGAAACCGAAATGAGCAGTGTCGTCGTCGGCCAGCGTGAGGCTGTCGCCTCGCTCTGCAAAGCCTTGCGACGCTCGCGAGCCGACCTCAAAGACCCGCGCCGGCCCATCGGCACCTTTGCCCTCCTGGGCCCCACCGGCGTCGGCAAAACCCTCCTCGCCAAGACGCTGGCCGAGCAGTTGTTCGGCGATTCCAAGGCGCTCATCCAGCTCGACATGAGCGAGTACATGGAGAAATTCAACGTCTCCCGCCTCATCGGCTCGCCGCCCGGCTATGTCGGCTACGAGGAAGGCGGGCAGCTCACCGAACAGGTCCGCCGCAAGCCCTACTCCGTCGTGCTGTTTGACGAAATCGAGAAAGCCCACCCCGACGTCTGGAACATGTTGCTGCAGATCCTCGAGGAAGGCAAATTGACCGACAATGTCGGCCGGGTCGTCAACTTCCGCAATACGATCATCCTCATGACCTCCAACGTGGGGTCCGACACGATCAAGCGCCAATCCACGTTGGGCTTTTCGCCCATCAGCGACGAAAACAGCTACGAAAAGATGCGAGAGAAGATCCTCGACGAAGCCAAGAAGACCTTCCGGCCCGAGTTTCTTAACCGCCTCGACGACATCATCGTCTTCCGCTCGCTTACCAAGCCGGATCTGATCCAGATCCTCGACCTGGAGATCACCAAGGTCATGGAGCGCCTCAAGGCCCGGAATATCGTGCTGCAGCTTGACGACAAGGCGAAGGACTTCCTGGTCAGCAAAGGCTACGACCCGCAGTATGGCGCGCGGCCGATGCGGCGCTCCGTGGAACGGTTCCTGGAAGACCCTCTGGCCGAGGAAATCCTCAAAGGTGTCTTCCACGAAGGCGAGCCCATCCAGGTCAGCGTCGAAAACGACCACCTCAGCTTCTCCCAGAAAGCCGCCGCCGCCGGCGCGCTCTCCGGCTGATCGGAGCCGGATTTCAATCACGAAAACGCCGCCCCCCCAATAAGGTCCGGCGTTTTCTGTTGTACGGGATTGAACGAACACGCGATAGATCCGTCTATTCATTGTCAGATGTAATCAAACAAAGGGAAATACTATGAAGAAATTGGCACTGCTGTTCACCGGCGTCGCGGCCTTGATGTGGTTCGCGGCTGCCACACCGTCCTATGCCGCGGATGCCGGCAAGGAGCTAACCATCACCGGCGAAGCCAAGTGCGCCAAGTGCTCACTTAAGGAAACTGACAAATGCCAGACTGTCATCCAGGCGCAGAAAGACGGCAAAACCATCACCTATTACCTGGCCGATAATGACGTCGCCAAGAACTTCCACGAGAATGTCTGCAAGGAAGCGAAGAAGGTCACCGCCACCGGCACGGTCAAGAAAGTCGATGGCAAAAACCAGTTCACGGTCACCAAAATCGATTTGGTGAAGTAAGGCCGATTTGCACACGCTGGTTCGCGCCCGCGGGCCGGGACCGAAGTCCCGCCCGCGGGCGTTTCGTTTCGGGCGCACTGCCGGGTTGCACCTTCCGTCCCCCGTTGCTATTCTGCCGGCGTGGGTCCCGCTGTTGGCGATAAACTGGTTCTGACCATTAGCGACATTGCCTTCGGCGGCGAAGGCGTGGCGCGGTTGGATGAGTTTGTGGTATTTGTCCCCTTCGTCGCGCTGGGCGAAACCGTCGAAGCCGAAGTGACGGAAGTAAAGAAGCGCTTCGCCCGGGCCAGGTTGATTCGGGTTGTCCAGTCTTCCCCCGACCGCGTCCAGCCCCTCTGCCGCTACTTTGGCGAATGCGGCGGCTGCCAATATCAACATATCGATTACGCCACCCAACTTCGCCTCAAGCACAAGCAGGTTTCCGATCTCTTCCAGCGCATCGGCGGCTTGAACGCAGATCGAATTGCGCCCGTCATACCCTGTCCTCAGCCGTATGGATATCGCAACCGAATCATGATCCGCAGCCAGTGGGACAAGTTCAAGCAAGGGTTGAATATCGGATTCATCCGGGCCGACAACCGCCTGGTGGTCGATATCGAGGAATGCCGGATCGCCGAGCCCGCCCTTAACGACCAAATCCGTCAGGTGCGCGCCCATCCGCCCCCCAAAGGAGGCCTCAAAGTCGTGCTGCGGATCCCGCCCGAAGGTTGGCAGGTGCCTCCAGACTCCTTCTTCCAGAATAACTTCTTCCTGCTCCCGAAGCTTGTCGAGGTTGTGCGCGAGCGCTTGCGGGAGAGCGGCGCGCGTCACCTGGCGGATATCTATTGCGGTGTAGGCTTTTTCGGAATCGAACTCGCCGATATGGTCGAGTCCTTCGTCGGAGTCGAATACGATCGCATGGCGATCAAGGCGGCCAGTGGCAATGCCGCCGAGCGGGGCTGTGCCAACGGCGAGTTCCTCGCCGGCGCCGCCGAGGAAATGTTGCCGGAGTTGCTGGCGCGCTCCAAACCAGAGGCGACGACCGTGCTGCTCGACCCGCCGCGTAAAGGCTGCCCGCCGGCAATGCTGGAGTTGCTGCGGCGCATGAGCCCGGCGCAAATCATCTATGTCTCCTGCCACCCGGCGACCATGGCCCGAGACCTGAGCATCTTGTGCGCCGAAGCTCAGTATCAAGTGGCGCGGGTCGTCCCGCTGGACATGTTCCCGCAGACGGCCCACGTGGAATGCGTGGCGGACCTGCGCGCTCTTCGCCCGTCGCGAGCTGCCTCTAGCGCCACCCAGGGCTAATGCGACACCTCTCAAGGACCGATGATCGATATCGGCATTCCAAAGTTGCCGCGCTCTCTGGAATCGCAAACGGCTAATTTCAAACGTTTTGCCGCATAGGCTGTCAATAAGGAAGACAAATGCGAGTTTGCTGCCCCGCACTGAAGGGATCGTTATGCCTTACAGCGGCGCTGGAGGCAATGCATGCAGGAGCGCCCTCGCGGCCCCGCATATTGACTTGCTAATTGTGTGAGTATCGACTCAACTTCAAACTGCCACATGACGACGGAACCAGATATTAGACCTCCGAACAAGTTCGCCACTACGATGCTGCCCTGGGTGGTAGCCGCCGCTGCGTTGGTGGTTTACTTGCTGACGCTCAATCATTGGGTGTCGATGAGCAACCTGGCCTCGGTTGCGACGGCCTCAGGGTGGAATTGGCAGCCGCAGGTCTTTGGGCCGCTTTGCTGGCTCTTGACCTATCCGTTTCGCTGGCTGCCGGCCCACCTCGTCCCTCTGGCATTGAACCTCTTCTCCGCGGTTTGCGCAGCGCTGACCTTGGCGTTGCTGGCGCGCTCTGTAGCGCTGCTGCCACATGATCGCACTGAGGCGCAGCGAAGCCGCGAGAAAGGCGCGTTCTCGCTGCTCTCGATTCGCTCCGCCTGGGCGCCGCCGGTCATGGCCGCCATGGTATGCGGCTTGCAGCTTACGTTTTGGGAGAAGGCGACAGCGGCCTCGGGAGGCAATTCGCCAGTGCCATCCAATCAGATGCTGGACTTGCTTCTATTTGCCTACGTCATTCGCTGCCTGCTGGAGTTTCGAATCGACGAGCGCGACTCCTGGCTGACGCGCGCCGCCTTGGTCTGCGGCCTGGGGATGACGAACGATTGGGCCATGGTTGGCTTCTTCCCCGTGTTTGTGATAGCGCTCGTATGGATCAAGCGGCTCGGCTTCTTCAATATCGGTTTTCTCGGGCGGATGTGCTTGTGGGGGCTGGCCGGCCTGTCGCTCTTCCTTTTGCTGCCTCTGTTCCAGAGCCTGGCGGACATCTCGCGGGTCCCGTTCTGGTCGGCGCTCAAGTTCAATCTGGCGCTTGAGAAGAATGTATTGGCGGCGCTGGCATTTAACAAAAGGGCGCTCTTCAGCGGCGACAACCCGCTCTGGGTCCTGGGATTGTTCTCGGTGCTGCCGCTGCTGGTGATAAGCATTCGCTGGCCGTCCTATTTCGGCGACCCCAGCAAATTGGGCGTCGCGCTCACGACGTTGATCATTCATCTCTTTCAGGCGGTGTTGCTTGCGGTGTGCCTGTGGACCGCGCTGGATCCGCAGTTTAGCCCGCGCCACCACTTGGTGCTGGACTCGTATGGCGTGCCCGGCTTGACCCTTTACTACCTGGGTGCGCTGAGTGTCGGGTACTTCATCGGCTACTTTTTGCTGGTCTTCGGAACCAGCCCTCTCCCGCGCCGGCCCCAGTCGGACTTGGCAGGTTTAGCCAATGCGGTAGTGAGCGGACTCACCTGGCTCCTCCTGGTCCTCACACCGGTGGCTCTGATTAGCCGGAATCTTCCCTCTATCCGCATCACCAATGGCCCAATGCTCAAGCGATATGCTGCCTTGATGATGCAATCCCTGCCGGCCAAAGGCGTCGTAGTGCTCAGTGATAGCCCGCGTCAATTGGCTATCGCGGAATCGGCCGCCGCACAAAGCGGCAACGAAAGCGATATTTTGTTCTTGGACACTGGCTCGTTGAAGTTCCCCGACTACCTCCGCCACCTCAAGCGCCGCTACGGCCAGCGCTGGCCCATCAGCCCGGCCAAGGACGATAAGCAGACTTTGGACGACATGCAGATCCTCGCGCTGGCATACGATCTCTCGACCAATCACGCGATCTATTATCTGCACCCGACCTTCGGCTATTTCCTGGAGACATTCTATTTCGAACCCCACGGTCAAGTTTACCAGCTCAAGCATTACGCGACGAATGAGATTCTCGTGCCGCCGCTAAGCAAGGAACTGTTGGCGGAAAATGAGAGGTTCTGGGCCAAAGCCGACGACGAGTTGATCTCGCCGATAATGCGAGCCATTGCGGAGAAGCCTCCGGGTAGAGAGCCTGGCCTCATGGACAGGTTTATGAAGCTGGCCCATTTGAAGGAAGAACCCAATGCGCTGGCCTTGGAGTTGGGCCTGTACTACTCCCGGCAATTGGATTATTGGGGAGTTCAGTTGCAGCGCAACGGAGTCCTGCCTGAGGCGTCGGCGCATTTCAGTCGCGCTTTGGATCTGAACCCGGACAATGTCGTGGCTGATGTCAACTACACTTGCAACCGCCAACTCCAATCCTCGCACCGGGATAAAGCACAGCTATCCAAAGCGATTCAAGATGAGTTCGGCAAGTACCGGAACTGGAACCAGGTGCTGAACGTGAACGGGCCGTTTGACGAGCCCGACTTCTGTTACCAGCAGGCGCTGGTCATGGCAGGGGGCCACAACTACCGCCAGGCGGCGCAGGAGTTCACCCGAGTCAAAACGCTCGCGCCTGAGAATTTCCCCGCCCGCTTGCGGCTGGCGGAGCTTTATTTGATCAGCCAGCGGCCCGAACTCAGCGTGCGCGAGATCGAAGAGATTCACGCCCAGACCAACCTGGTCGGGCTCAACCCGACCAACCAAATCGAGTGGGCTGGCATCGAGATCTCGGCCTATATCGCTGCCAAGAAGATGCCTCAAGCTGAAGCGTCGGCTCGCGCCTCATTGGCCAAGTATCCCAACGATACAAATTTGCTGGCTAGCATAACCCAGGTGTACATGGATCACGGCTGTTTCTCCAATGCGCTCGACCTCATCGAGAAGGAGATTAAGCTGATGCCGGACCAACCCGGCGTGCTGGTCAACAAGGGGTTTTCTCTCATTCAGCTCAAAAACTACGACCAGGCCATTCCACCGCTGCAACACGCCGTTGCCTTGCAGACAAATAACTATCTGGGGGTGCTTAACCTGGCCATCGCCGAACTGCTCAGCGATCGGCTCAATGAAGCCCAAACTCATTATGAACTCCTTCAGAAGGCCTATCCCACCTTCTACATGACGTATTACGGGCTCGAGGAAATTGCGTATCGTAAGAAAGACACCAACACGGCCATCCAAAGCTGTCTCCTTTACCTGACGAATGCTCCTCCCAATACCGAGGAGTGCAAGTTCATGAAAGCGCGCTTGGAAGAGTTGCAGCATCCCGGCGCGACCAATCGGCCGCCAGCATTGCCTCCCGGAGCCGCAACCGCGGTGAAGTGAATGTGTCCTGGAGTTACAGGGCAGCCTTCTTCCCTTTCCAGGCGGGTCGGCCGGCCGACGCCGCGCCGCCAGCGCATCCACGTCAAGGCGCGGCCCCCTTCCCCATGACCTGGCGATGCGCGTCACCCACGTCATCACGCGCCTGATCGTCGGGGGCGCCCAGGAAAACACTCTTGCTTCCGTCCTGGGTCTCCGCCAAAAGCCGGACCTCGACGCGCGGTTGATCTCCGGCCCCACTACCGGGCCGGAAGGTTCCCTCGAAACCGCACTAGCCGGACACACCAGCCTGCTCACAGTCGTCCCGGAACTGGTCCGGCCCGTCCACCCGTGGAAGGACTGCCGGGCGCTAGGCCGGTTGACGAGGCTCTTCCAGGAGCAGCAACCGGATATCGTCCATACACACAGCGGCAAAGCCGGCCTTCTGGGACGGCTTGCGGCCGCCCGCGCCGGCGTGCGCATCATCGTCCATACCATCCATGGCCCCTCATTCGGCAGGTTCCAAGGTCCCTGGGCCAATCTGGCGTTTCGCGCCGCGGAACGCTATGCCGCCAGAGTCACAACCCATTTCGTGGTCGTGGCAGAAGCCATGAAGGCGCATTACCTCGCGGCGGGAATCGGCCGGCGGGAAGACTACACAAAGATCCTCAGCGGCTTCGACCTGAGGCCATTTCTCTCCGCTCCCAACGATCTTCAGCTTAGAGCCCGGTTCGGGCTGCAACCCGACGACATCGTGGTTGGCACAATTGCGCGGCTCTTCAAGCTCAAAGGTCACGACGACTTGTTCGCCGTCGCGCCGGGGCTGGTAAAGGCTTGCCCGCGGCTCAAGTTCCTGCTCGTGGGCGATGGAGAATGGCGCGGCCGATTCGAAGCGGCGTCTCGCAGCCTGGGGTTGGAAAAGCACTTCATTTTCACAGGACTTGTTTCGCCGGAAGCAGTGCCGCCGCTGATTGGAGTCATGGACATGCTCGTGCACCTGTCGCTGCGTGAAGGCTTGCCGCGAGCCCTGCCTCAGGCACTGGCGGCCGGCCGGCCGGTGGTGGCCTACGATTGTGACGGCGCTCGCGAGGTCTGCCTGGATGACGAGACCGGGTTCCTTCTGCAACCGCGAGATTGGGCCGGCCTGACCCGGACCATTTTGCTTCTCGCGAGCGATCCCGCCTTGCGAGCGCGCCTCGGTGAGCGTGGCCGCCTCTTTGTCCGGGAACGGTTTGGCGTGGAACGCATGGTGGACGAGTTGTATCGGCTTTATTCGCGGCTGAGTGAAACCTCATGCGTGAAAATTGAAAGGTAATACCGCTCCACAGCGCGCTGCAGACTTCGGCTGGTTCCACGCTTGACGCGCTGCGTTTCACACCAATCCGGCATCTTGAGGCGCTTTTTTGCTGCCGAGATCGCCCATTTTTCTTATCGTGCCCCGCGCGTGACCTTTCCGCTCAACGTATATCTGCTGGCGACGGCAAGCGCCAGCCTGACGAGTTTTCTGGCCCTGCCGCTCTGGCGAAAGTGGTGTCTCCGCCATGACTTGGTGGATGATCCGGGACATCGCAAGATTCACGATCGACCCATCCCGCTGGCGGGGGGATTGGCGGTGATGAGCGGCCTTTTGGCTCCAACCATCATCGCCGCGATGGCGCTTTGGGCGCAAGTCGCCCTGGGGACACTTCAACCCCCTCCCCCAGGACGGCCCGCCCAGCCTCCTGATTCCGCCCAAATCAATCCCGCGCCCGACGCACTCAGACCCCCCATGCCCGATGCCAGTCACACCCAACCTGCCTTGCTTTACGGCCTGAATCGGCGCGTGGCTGAACTGGGCGGCATCCTGTTGGGCGCAATCGGCATGCTGGCGGTGGGCTTGCTGGATGACAAACACGAGCTTCATCCGGGAACGAAATTCGCCGGCCAGCTCATCATCGCCGCGATGGTGGCGGCCACCGGGACGCGGATCACCCTGTTTGTGCCTTATGTGTGGTTTCATTATGCGATCACCATTCTTTGGATATTGACCGTGATAAACGCGTTCAACTTCATGGATAATATGAACGGACTCTGCGCCGGTCTCGGGGCGATTGGCGCCTTGTGCTTCGGGGTGCTCGCCGCGGCGCACGCTCAATACCTTGTCGCCTTAATCGCGTTGCTGACCTTTGGCTCGCTGGTTGGTTTCCTGCCACACAACTTTCCTAAAGCCCGCGCCTTTCTCGGAGACGCCGGCAGCCACCTCGTAGGGTTCTTGCTGGCGGTGCTGGCGATTCTCCCGCATTTCTATACCCATTACTACCCGCACCCGTGGGCGGTGCTAACCCCTCTGCTGGTGCTGGCCGTGCCGCTGGGAGACATGGTTTGGGTAGTCCTCATTCGCTGGCGGCTTGGCCAGCCATTTTACATCGGCGACAACAATCATCTTTCCCACCGGCTTGTCCGGCTGGGATTGACTCGCGTTCAGGCAGTGGCGCTGATCTGGCTGGCGGCGGCACTGACCGGCTGCCTGGCGGGTTTGCTTTAACTTTGCTAAGCCTCCGCTTTCCCGCTGGCGGCAATTACCTCGGAGAAAATGCCCAGCACTTCCGCGCGAGCCAGCGCGCCGACCAGGCGGTTCTCCTTCAGGGTGCTGACCACTGGAATATTGCGCAGTTCGCTGGCAAGCACGACCGGCAGCACCTCCAGCAACCGCTGACTGGGAGTAACGCAGGGCGGCGGCGGCCGCATAATGTCATAGGCTATCACCCCTAAAATCTTGTCCCCCGATCCCAGGTACTCCTTCAAGTCCTGTAGCGCGACAACGCCGACCAATCGGCCGTTGGCATCCACCACCGGCAGAAAATTATTCGCGCTGACCAGGAATCGGTCGGCGATTTGGCCGAGCGTGGCCGTTTCGCGGACCGGCGGCACCGGCGCCCGCATCAGCTCGCTAACCGTCCGCTCGGTGGCCGCTTCGGAGGCCGTGGCGTCTTGCGACACGCTCAGGCCCTTCTGGCGCAGCGGTTCGGTATAAATGGATTCCGGATGCAGGCGCCGGGACACCAGGAACGAGACAACGCAGGCGAGCATCAGCGGCGGCATCAGCGAATAATCCAGCGAGATCTCCAGGATCATGATCATCGCCAACAAGGGCGAACGCGTGGTGGCCGAGAGCATGCTGCCCATGCCGACAACCGCAAAGACGGCGACCGGCATTCCGGCCGTGGCATTTAACTGGCGCAATCCCAGGCCAAACACAGCGCCCAAGCCCGCGCCAAGGAATAGCGTCGGCGTGAAAACGCCGCCAACGGCGCCCGACCCGACGGTAGCCAACGTGGCCACCAGTTTGGCCAGGAAAAGGCCGGCCAGGAAAAGCAGACCCTGGGTCGCCGGAGGGTAGTCCCCTTGGAGAATACGGTTCGTGATGGAATACCCATTTCCCCACACTCCGGGAAACTGCAGCGCGATGAGGCCGACCGCCAGTCCGCCAATCGCCAGGCGGATGTAAATCGGCACCTCCAACCGTTTGAAGAGTTGCTCGGCCCGATGGAGCAATTTCAGGAACGCCGCCCCCATCGCTCCGGTGGCCACTCCGAGACACAGGAACCACGGCAGTTGCGTAATGCTCGTGAACTCGAAAGGCGGCACCGTGTACCAGGGTTTGATGCCGAAAAAGCTGCGCGACACCATGGCCGCCACCACCGAGGCCACCACCATCGGCGCAAACAGGCTCATGGAGAAGTTCCCCAGGACGATAAGCGCGGCGAACACCGCCCCGGAAATCGGCGCGTTGTAAGCCGCGGAGATTCCCGAAGCCGCCCCACAGCCGACCAGCAAGCGCAGGCGGTAAGGATGCCATTTGGCGAACTGCCCCCATTTGGACGCCAGGGTTGCTGAGAGCTGGGTGATGCCGCCCTCCCGGCCAATGGAAGCGCCCGATCCGATGGAGACCAGCGATGAGGCGAACTTCACAAACCCGCTACGCAAGGGAAGGCGTCCATCGCCCGCCACGATGACTTCGAGAAGGTTGGTCGAGCGCTGCGGCCCAACCAGCCGCAACCCCCAATAAAGCACCAGGCCCGCGCACAAGCCGCCGACGGTCGGGATAGCCACACGTTCCCAGAGATGCCAGCCAACCAGCATCTCCGCCACTTCAGCCGGCTCGCCCGGCGACCGCAGGAACAGCAGCTTCACCGACTCGGTGGCGTAGTAAAAGAACAAGTTGACCAAACCTCCCATGACGCCGACGCCCCCCGCCAGCACCAGGTGAAAGGCCTCTTCGCTGAAATGAAACTTCTCGCGGACGCTCAGCGCCCTCCGCCAATGTCGGCGGAAGAAGTCGTGCAGCTCGGCAATAACCTTCGTTTTCCCAAGAAACGCCACGAGCTAATGTTACGGGAAAAGGCCGGTTTGACCATAGCGGAAAAACGCTCCCCGCGCACGTTCCCTTGCCAATCTGGCTTTGCTCGGCCACACTGGGAACGGATGAGCAAACGCTTTTATATCACGACCGCGATCGACTACGTCAACGGGCAGCCTCACCTCGGGCATGCCTACGAGAAGGTCATTGCCGACGTTATCACCCGTTCACGGCGCAGTCTCGGCCAGGAGGCCTTCTTCCTGACCGGCCTGGACGAGCACGGCCAGAAGGTCCAGCAGGCGGCCGTGGCAGAAGGCAAGACACCCCAGGCCTACTGCGACGAGCTTGCCGGCATCTGGCAGTCCTTCGCCGCCAAGCTCGAACTCACTAACGACGATTTTGTCCGCACCACCCAGCCACGGCACAAAGCCTTTGTCCAAACCGTCCTGGCCAAGCTTTACGCCGAGGGGCACTTCTATAAGTCGATTTATGAGGGGTTTTATTCGGCCAAAGAAGAGACCTTTTTAACGGAGAAGGACCGACGCCCGGACGGCACCTTCGATCCGGCCTATCGGGAGGTGGTCCGGCTCCAGGAAGAGAATTATTATTTCAAGCTCAAAGACCATCAGGCATGGCTGATCGATTACATCGAGCAGCATCCGACCTTTGTCGCGCCGGATTATCGTCGGAACGAAGTGCTCGGCTTTCTCAAGAACAACACGCTGGAGGATCTTTGCATCAGCCGTCCCGTTTCCCGCTTGAACTGGGGCATTCCCCTGCCCTTTGATCCCGGCTACGTTACCTACGTCTGGTTTGACGCTCTGACCAATTACGCGAGCGTTCCCGCCGCGCTGGGGGATCTGGCCGTCCTTGGTCCCCTCGGATCACCCGTCCCGGGCTCCACGCCGGTCGAACTCTGGCCCGCCGACATCCACGTCATCGGCAAGGACATTCTCAAATTCCACGCCGTCTATTGGCCGATCATGCTCAAGGTGGCCGGATTGGCATTGCCGAGGCAATTGCTGGTCCACGGCTGGTGGCAAAAAGACGGGCAGAAAATGAGCAAATCCACCGGCAACGTCGTCGACCCCGTCGGAGTCATCGCCGAATGGGGCATCGACGCATTTCGCTTTTACGTTCTGCGCGAACTCGATATCGGACCGGACGGGAATTGGACCGACGCGGGTTTCCGGGGGCGGTATTCGGCCGAATTGGCGAATGGGCTGGGCAACCTGGTCAACCGTTCGCTCTCGATGCTCAAGCGGTATCGCAACGGCATCGTGCCGCCGGTTTCTCAGGAGCTGGCGCCGGAAGCCGAGAAGGTCATCGCCGAAACCCGTGCCCTGCTGGAGCAGAACCAGTTGCAGGGCGCGCTCCAGTCCATCTGGTCGCTGGTGAACCGGGCCAACCAATATGTCGATCAGACCGCGCCGTTTAAGCTCGCCAAGGATCCCTCCCAGGCCGCCCGTCTGGACGAGGTCCTCTACAACCTGGCCGAGGTGTGCCGCATTCTGGCGGTGTTGCTCTGGCCATTCCTGCCTGGAACGGCCTCAAAACTCTACGCCCAGCTTGGGTTAACCGGCCAACCGGACAAGTTTGCCGCCGCCCAATGGGCCGGCCTTAAACCGGGCCAAAGCATCGGAACACCCGCGCCGCTGTTTCCGAAAAAGGATCCGTAAGACGTAAAACGTAACGCGTAAAACGTAACTGCAGGGCCTGCGCGTCCTAATCTTACGTTTTACGTCTTTACGCTTTACGTTTCACGTTTCACCCCCCTGCCTGCCCCGCCGCATCCCCCGTCAGCTCCTCCATCGAAATCTCAACGATTAAGTCGGCGGCGATGGTTTCCAGCTCGCGCCGCAGTTCGCCGACATTGCAAGATTGGGGGAGGCTCAGCTTGGCGCGCGCTTTGAAAAGCGTCTCTCCGGACATTGCGGCGCTGGCGCATTCCGTATGAAGTTCCTCGACATTGACGCCGTGGGCGGCCAGCGCACGGGAAATCTGCCGCACGATGCCGGGACGGTCCTGGCCCACGATCTCGACAAGGCTCAATCGGGGGCTTTGGGCTGTTGCCGGGGGGTGGTCGGCATGTATGACCACGCTCAACCCGCGGGTCTCCAAGCGCTTTAGCGCTGCCACCAGCGTGGTTTCCTTCTCGGGCGGGACTTCAACCCGGAGGATGCCGGCGAACTGGCCCCCAAGACGCGACATCCGGCTCTCCAGCCAATTCCCGTTATGCTCCGCCACCAGCCCGGCGACGGACTCCACCAGCCCAGGCCGATCTTGCCCAATCAGGGTCATCACAAGCAACCGTTGCATCCGCTACCTCATACGGTGGCCAGCGGCTTCTGGCAAGAGAAAGTGGATACGAAAGGTTATGAATCCCTTGTCAATTGTGGCCGCGCTTTTTTTGTGCGGGGGGGGGGATTGGCTGGGACAGTTCCACCACAGAAGGAAGCCAAGGGAAAACGAGAACGGTTTGGGTGGTCGATATGAACTGGAGGCTTTCGTTGGGTGGAACCTATTCGGTACGGCGCTGAGTATTTCGACAATGTTACGTTCAATCCAAATCCCCCTCACCCCGGCCCTCTCCCAAAGGGAGAGGGGGCAGCGAAGATTGGCTTTCGACCATTCCACCCGTGCCGGATTCGCCGGCTGACGGACGATGATTCCCCCTCTCCTTTGGGAGAGGGCCGGGGTGAGGGGGATTTGACTGCGCAATCCCTTCGCCATGCGCTCCGCTCCCGAGGCAACTTAACATTGTCGAGGCACTTAGAGAATCCCCCGTGTGGGGGCGGTGTCCCATAGGCGCTAACTTAACCGAGGGACGGCCTTTGATCCCCTGCCCTCGAATAAGTTGGCGCTTATGGGGCGGTGTCCCCCAGGTAGACCGTGGTGTGGAGTTCGAAGACGAGTGATGACATCAGGTGCTTCTCTTGGGCGAACGTTTACCTCACCGATGGCGACCCGCCACCGGCTCCCGAGTTGGCAGGCGGCGGCGCCGGGTCGCCATTCGGTGCAGCGCCGGGCTCGTCTCCGAAATGCCCGCCGGCTTCCCCGGCCTGGGAGCCGGGCGCAAAGCGGCTGCTGGCCTTCCTCCACTTCCAGAGAGTCAAGGCGAGGGAAGCGCCACCCAGGAGCAAGGCCCCGATGAAAAACCACCGGGAGTGAAAGCTCCACGCCACCTGCCCATTGACCGTCTTGGAGGCATTGAGCTGAATCCGCGACACTCCCAAATAGCCGATCAGGAGCGCTACACAGGAGGAAATGAAAGCGGCCCGCAAGCGCTGAGCTGCTGCCACGAGGTTCCAATACAGGGCCAGCAGAGATGCACCGCAGCTCAAAAGCCAAACAGCCAAAGCAAGCGCGATCAAAGTGCTAAAGGTCATGGGATAGACTTACCAATGTATGCCGGCATCGAACATTATAAAATGCCCCGGCATTTGGACCACCAGAGTCGAGACGAACACCTGCGATCACTCGCACCGCGCCCCTGACGCCCAATATGCAAACAGAGCGGCATCGCGGCGTCGAGTGCAGCGCGATAGCTGGGCGGCACCATAATGGCTATGGTCCTCGACGCTCGAAGAGCACTCCGATGCTCGCAGTGAAACATAGAATCGCTAATGCCGCAGCAAACCAAGAGACGTATCGCTCCCGGTTCGTGCGATAAAGGAAAAGCAGGGAAAAGCCCCAAATAACCGGAGGGACCGAAACGGCCAGACACTGCCAAGAAAAGGTGTCTCTCACCAGGGCTGGCCATAGGGCTGCGGTCGCCGCATACAGGGCGACTGTGATCGCGAGGTAGAGCAACCACCTATCAGTTTTCTGCTTAACCATGGTTTCCATATCTTGTCACCCAACGAAAAGTATCACCGACCCGGCGCCGGGGGCAATCGATTTTGAACAGAGATATCATCGCTAGGCTTGGTGCATACGCTTGTTCGGCTTCTCTGGCTTATTCAAAACGTTGCCTTTGCACATCCTCGACCTTTCGGGAAATAAGAGCTCCCGATTTGAGCGAGTGAACCTCGAATATCCGCTTGGCTCCGGTACTCGTCACGAGAATCTTATCTTCATCGATTCGAACACGAACCTCGTGATAATACTTAGAATGCGCAACACCAAGCGGCTGGACGTGAACTCGCCAGACAACAGCGTTACTCGTGGTCTTCTCCAATTCCACGCCACTATCTGAAATCGGGCCATATCGGATATAGAGCCTCTCGGTAAGGTTGGTATTCAGGTCGATAAACTCGGCCTTGGTGAATATTCCGTCAACGTAAGGGAACCACGGCTTCTCAATTGTATCAGATGCCTGAGAGCTAAAGCCGATCCTCAGGATCAGCAGGACAAGTGTAATTGTTTTCATGATGTATAGTGCGGCTACGCCTAACGTTCAGCTCACCGATGGCGGCCCTCCGTTGACCGCCGAATTGCCAGACGCCATGGCAGGACCGCCATTCGGCACAGCGCCGGGTTCGGCGATTCCTGCCTGTCGGATCTGCGTGACCGCGTAGCCGATCGCATATGCCAGCCAAGGCCATATCAAAACTGCCTGCAGCGTCGGAAACGCACTCCGCCCAGTCATCAAACCAGCCAGCCAGTTGCGTTGCTCGATAAGCAGGGCAGCCCCTATAGCCAGCGCTGCCGCCGGGTAAGCTTGCCTGCGGGCAGGCCTCATCAGGCGTCGCCCACCAAGACAGAGGGCACCAATCAGCACGTTCCAGACCGCCCCCAAGAGAATGAATCTCTGGTTCCGGGTATCGCCGCGCTGCTCCAGCATGCAAACCAGCCAGAAATTCAGAAGCGCAACTCCCCAGTATACGACGGCCAAGACGATCAGGGAAATGGAGACCGGCTTCCAACGAAAGAATGGCCTCGACGCTTGAGAATGTAAAACAACGTCTTGAACAGGCTGCCCGTCGAGAGCGCAGACCGAGATCTCGGCGGCGTATTCCTTTCCACAGTATGTGCATCGCCTCATAGGCTTCACATCGCCGACCTATTTGATTGAACGAACCGGTTGGTATATTGAGGGTGTAAACGTCACACTTTTTGAGTGCTTTTGCCTCACCTTTACGCGGGCAAACTCCTGGGCAGATTTCCGCCGATCCATGAGGCGATAATAGCCACCGGCCCTTGGAAGTCAAGCGCCACGGCTGCCTCAAAAAGGCCTGCTCCGCCCAGGGATCACGTTGCTCAATATACGAACCGTTCGTGTATTGAAAACCAGAGCGTCGGGGAACGTGAACCCAGCCATCGACCGGATGCGCCAGATCATCCGTGGCGCCAAGGGCGGCAAGGACCGGGTGGTGGCCCTGCCGCTTTCTGGCGCGAGGTTTGGTGGTGCTTCCCGGAGAAGCGAATGGACCCTCGAATGAATGTGGATACCTGTGCGTCGTGTATCCGGCGCGTCATGCAGACTGGAAGTCTGCGCTACAGCAGACTTGGAAGTCTGCGCTACGTCCGAAGGGCGACGGGTGTCACTCAAAGTTCGTGGCAGTGGCGGCCTTGCGGGGGTGCTATGATGTTGCGCTTTCGGCGCGGCAGACGAGCCTCGTGACGGCGGCTGTGGCGTGGATTGGTAATCCGGACCCGAACGCCGGTTCGCCATACGTAACCATCCCCGATGCTCCAAAGAAAAGCGCGGGAATGCCGCGCAGTCCAAGGGCTTCGCCAGGACGGGGGCGATCAGGGGTCGAAGCTGGAACATCAACGCGGGAGCGTTGCGCAACAAGAACGGCGCGGCAGGGGGCCGCGCCGTTGAAGAAACAAATGGTTGCCAGCGTTGGGCTATTTGCGCGCCTTGGGGGCCTTGGGGGCTTTAGCCGGCTTGAGCGCTTTAATGCTGCGTTCGAAGATCTGCTCGGGAGTGCCGTCGGCGGAGATCGGAACCAGCAAATTGCGCTGACGGTAGAACTCGGCCAGAGGAGCGGTGCTCTTCTCGTAGGCTTCCATGCGGACCCGGATCGCTTCCGGCCGGTCGTCTTCGCGCTGGTAAAGCTTGCCGCCGCAATGATCGCAGACGCCCTCAACCTTCGAAGGCCGGGCCTGAATGTGGAAAACCGCCTTGCAGCCCGGGCAGGTGCGCCGGCCGCTCAACCGCGCCACCACCTGGTCGATTGGGAGCTCGTAGCTTAACACGGCGTCCAGCTTGAGCTTTTCTCCCTGCAACAGCTTCTCGAGGGCCTCGGCCTGGGCGACGGTGCGCGGAAAACCGTCCAGCAGGAACCCGCTTTCACAACGCAGGCACCCGACGCGCTCCGCGACGATCGCCAGCACCGTGTCGTCGGGCACCAGGTCGCCGCGCTTCATGTAATCCAGCGCCGCCGTCAGGGCCGGGGTCCGTTCCTTCGGATCCATCGCTTTGGCGGCGCGGAAGATGTCGCCGGTGGAAAGATGGCAGGCTCCCAGCTTGGAGCATAAGAGTTCGGCCTGCGTGCCTTTGCCCACGCCGGGAGCGCCAAGCAATACCAGGCGTTTGGGGTTCTTCTGCGCTTTGGGTGGCGGCTCGCAAGTTGCGGTTGCCCCTTTGAGCCAAGAACTTCGGTCGCATTTCGTTTCCATAGATGAGTCGCTGTGTGATTAAAATGAAGCTCGGGGTGCGCTCGCTTACCTTGTATGCAAACAACCGGCAAGACTCACAGGAGGGCGCCCCGAGCTATCTCGCCTCACAACTTGGCCCGGCCTCAACCAGGCCACAACACCGGAATTGCCGTTTGCTGCCCCTTTATTGACCGTCAGTGATGGCCGTGGAAGCCGCCCCCATGATAACCGCCGTGGTAACCGCCGTGGTAACCGCCGTGCCAGCCCCCGCCAAAACCGAACCCAAACGAGATTATCGGCCCGCCGTAGCCGTATCCATAGTAGCCCGGATAGCCGTAGTACCCCGGATAGCCGTAATAAGGGTAAGGATAAGTATAACCCGAGGAGTCGTTAGGAATGACATAAACGGACGAAGCCGGGGCCTGGGCCTGGGCCTGAACTTGAGGCTGCGCGGCCTGCGGCTGTTGGTAGGTGGGTGCATAGCCCGGCGCCGTCGGCGCGCTGCTGTCCGGGTAGGCGGGCGCGGGGGCAGTCTGCGCCGCAGCGGCTGCTTGAGCCGCCACCCGCGTCCGCTGGTCGAGCATGGCGGCGACCACCCGGTCGGAAACGCCCTGGTTGTGCAAATAGACGATGTCGTTCGGAGAAAGGTTATAGACCGTGCCGGAATTTTGGACGTAATTGACGACAATATCCTCGTTGATCGCAGCCCGGCTGAGCTTGAGAACATCCTCGACGCCGTATGGCAACCGAACCGGAGCCGGAGCGACCGGAGCGGCCGCAACTGCTTCCGGGGCTTGAGTGGGCGCGTTGGTGGTTTGCGCCGAGGCGTTCATCGTCAGGAGGGCTGCTCCCAGGCTGGCAAAGGCCAACGTTTTAGAAACTCGATTCTTCATAAGATCCCCAGGTTTTTGGGCACATGTTTAACTTCACCGGAACCGGCCAAGCCGTCAAGGCCGGAAGCAGCGATGCCGCCAGCCTGCAAAGCCATCTCTCCGCTGCTACAGATTGGACGTTCGCGCCCGGCGCGGCATTCGAAATAAGGACACTATCGTGCCTCAACGCCCTGCGAAAGGAGGAGTAGTCCCCACTCCAGAAGCGAGGTGCTGGCAGCAAAGACGGCTTCCTGGTCGAAGCCCTGCGCACGGGCATTGGCGACCAGCTCCTGGAACGGGATCGGTTTGGCAACCAGCGCCAGGAGATCCCGTTCCACTGGACCGAGGGTGTGGGAGATGGGAAGCGCCTTGCCCATTAGCCTGGCCTGCGTGCTGGCGGGGATGTCACCGCCGAGCACTCGCGCTTCCAGCAGGCCGATGGGTCCAGCCCGCCGCAGCCAGCCCTGCTGGAGTTGATCGCGGAAACCGGCGTTGCGCAGCAGGCGTTCCCGGCGAAAGGCTGCCTCGATCTCCCCGCCGGCATTGCCATGAGGCGGCTGCGCTTCCTCGCTGCGGGTCCAAGGGGCGCCGGCGGCGGGATCGCTCCATTGGAAAGCCAGCAAGACCGAGACGATGCGCGAATAGCCCTGCCCCCGAAGGTTGCCGGCCCACTGGCGCACCGATTCCAGGAAAGTCCCGAAGGTGTCGTTCCCATCCGCATGGCCGATGGCATAACTGGCGGCGGAATGCTCCCGAAGCCGAACGATATAGATGTCCATCGGAGCGCCTCCAAGCCATTCCCGAAGCCGTTCAGTGAACGGTTGTTCGTCCGACTCGCCGAATTCGGTAACCATTTGCGCGATGCCGCCGGGCGCCAGATGACGAGGGAAACCGGAAATGATACGGCGTTGAAGATCATCCCCGGATGGCCCGCCGTCACGAAACCGCAGCGAGTTGACCGGCGACGGCACGAAGGGGGGGTTGGCCGTAATCAGGTCAAAGCACTGATCGGCAACGGGTTCGTAGAGGTCTCCGCCGACAGCCTGGACGTTGGCAGCGCCTGATGCCTGCGCGTTGAGGGTCGCGCACCTGACGGCGCGGGCATTGATATCCACGGCGACGACGCGTTCTGAATGACGAGCCGCCAGCAGTGCCTGGACCCCCGAGCCGGTGCAAAGGTCCAGCGTGGCGCCGAAGGGCCTGCGCACGGTGGCCCGGGCCAGCCACCGGCTGTCGCGGCCGACGAACATGACATGGTCCGATGGTGCGCTGGTCCATCCCGGATTTGGCAGCATGGGCCAGGCGTGGTCCGAGAAAATCAGACTGTCCCCAACGGGATAGAGCGAAGCGCGTGCGCCCACGAGGCCATCCTCGTGGGTCCAAAGAAGTCCTGCCCGGACCAGGGCCTGGCGGTCGGCCGCACAGAACAGGCGGTCGCATTCATCCAACGGAATGGAGCCTTGCAAGAAGAATAGGTCGATGGCTGAGGCCAACGCATCGCGCTGGGCCAAACGCTCGTCGCGGAAAATCGGCAGCGCCTGCCATTGAAGATCATCGATATTCGCAAGCCCCAGGCGATTGCAAATCCCCGATTCGGAGTAGCCAAGGGCCGCGAAATGCGAAAGCGCGTTGCGCAACGCCGGGAGGTCGTCGCGCTCGGCGGAAAAAGTCGCCGCATCAATCAAGCTGTTTCCTTCGGATGCCCACAGCCCAAGCTTTCACCAGAAGGCTCTCGCTGGCAATGGGAAAGCGAACTAAGGACCCATTTGGATGCGATAGAACCTGCGGGGCAGATTGGAAGCGTTCGTGTCGGTAATGGTGAACGGCACGCTCGGCGAGTTGGTGGTGAAGAGCGGTTGCCAGGTGACCAGATTGGTGGATACCAGAACGGAATAATCCGGACCGAAGTTGCCCGAGACGCTGGCGCTAAAGACTCCGTTGGCAATACTGGCGGCCTGAAGCGTCGGCTGCGCCGGAGCCAGAACGGTCACCGAAAACTGTTGCGTGGAGCTAAGGAAGCTCGAAGCGGAGTCGATGGCGGCAACGGTAAAGGAATTGGTGGTGTTGGACTGAGCCATAGTTGGGCGCCAGGAAATGACGCCGGTATTGGAATTGATGGTGCTGCCGGCTGGAGCCGACACGAGGCTGAAGGTCAGCGGCAAGGGCGGTTCGTTGGGGTCAGCGACCATGTTGGTGACCTGCAGGGTGCGCCCGGCGAGGATGGTTTGGGCCGGAATGGCTGCCAAGCTGGGCGCCAGGGTGACCGACAGAAACTCGACGGCATTGGCGATGACATAGCCGCTGGCGCCGTCATCGCGGATGAGGACATTGCCAGAGGCGCCGGCATTGAAGTTGAACGTGCCCAGCAACACCCAGACGCCATTGCTCTGCTGCTGGTTAACAGAGACAGTGGTCATACCTTCGGCATAGGTGACATCGATGGGGGTGTTGGTGGCGCGATTGGAGCCGGTGGTCCATATGGCATAGACGTTGTAGATGCCGGCGGAAGGGAGGTTGGGGGTGAACCGCACGCTCTTGCCGCCGCCGGCGTCGCCGTCCTGGAGGTAATTAGTTCCGTAATAGCCTGCGGTATAGGTGCTGGAGGTCCAGTTGCTGGTTATAATCACGCCGGTGCTATCGGCATCATCGACGATGCAGCCGTAGGGGATGCTGACGGCAATCGAGACGGAAGGACTACTCTCAAGGCTGCCGTTGAGGGCGGTAACCTCGTAGTTATAGGCGGCTCCTCCAGGCGGAGCGAGATCGGTGTAGGTCGGAGTAGTGATGCCGGAACCGACCACCGCATAATTCTGGGTCCCAGCCGGGGCGCGTTTGACATTATAGCTGGTGGCCCCGGACGAAGGCATCCAGGCCAGCACGACCTGGCCGCCGCCGGGCGTGGCCGCAAGGCTCGTGGGCGTGGGCGGAACACCTGTGACCGGAACGTAAAGCGGCAGGTACGGAAGGAACTGGTCGCCCCAAACGGTCGGGACGCCTCCCGACTGGAGAGATGAACCATCCGACGCGGACCATGACCACGCCAGGCTGGTAATCTGATCCTCGACGGAAGCATCGAACACCCGCGTGCAGTCCAACTCAGAGTCGCGGCCAATCTCGCTGAAAATCAGGGCCCAGCCGGCGTTGTGAATTGACTGGATGCGGCTTTTGACGGTCGTCTCGGTGTTAGTCGTCCACCCGTTGTAGGCATGGATGCAGGCCAGCACATTGGATTTGCCGGTCAGAAACGAGCTCTGGTCCAGGAGCACGGTTTCCTGGCCGTCGTCGGCCTGGCCCGGAATGAGGACGATGTTGGTGCAGCCGGCCTGGCGGATGGCGGTGTAGAGATCGTTCATATCGCTGAGCCACTGGGTCTCCGTGAAGCCGATGTTTTGCCAATTATAGGGCTCGTTCCAAACATCGATCCAGACATCGGGCTGGTTGGTGAACGCCTGAGCCATCGCCGCCAGGCGTTGTTTGAATTGCGGGTAGAATGAGCAGGCAGAAGGGGTGAGGCCAGACAGAATCTGATTGGCGTTGGTATCCCAGCCAAAGGGACACAAGATCGTCACCGCCCCGATCGACCGGTTGGCGTTGACGACATCCTGGAGCGGATGCAGCCAGCCCAGCGCGTTGGAGATGGTCGCCTGGCTGCTGTAGATGGGGCATTCCGACAGGTCCTGCACCACTTCACGGATGATTTTGATTGGGTCGTTGTATTTGTTGGCCGTCCCGTTCTGATCAAAGGCATCGACGCCGCCTCCGACCCAATTGGTGCCGCTGCACAAGATATTGGTGCCGCGGATGGAGAAGCTATTCGTAACGGTGGCGGAGAGCGACACCCCGCCAGCGCCCAGCATTATCAGCCAAAAACAGAGCAGGCTCAGACCAGACTGGATGCCGTTAAGCAAAGCCGCAGGGCGATTTGCAGAATTGCGGCGCTTGCCCAAGGCGGCGCTCGCGGACGACGGATGGGCGGTCTGGCGCGCGAAACAGGCTGGAGTTTTCATCGGGAGCAGGAGCAAGGGTGTTCTTTCGTTCAATAGCTGTAGCAGCGCACCTCGAAGAGGGCTGCCGGCACGTGACGGCTCGGAGCGCTCAAGCGGATTTGGAGCCGGTCTGTGGTGACCGGCGGGTCAAAACGGAACGTCCGGCGCGATTGGTGGTTGTCGTCCTCATCCACCAACAACAGGCTTTCCTCGACCCGAGGCGATTCGGTTTCACTCGTTTCCCCGGAGCCAGCCACCTGCCGAGCCGAGGCGGAGTGGAGAGCTTCGGTCCCGTTCAACTCTTCCGCCATTCCAACCGCGCTGAGCGCAGGCACCGCTTGTGGCGGAGCGGGGATGCGAACGGAGCTGCGAACCTCAAATCGCTGGATGCAAAACGGCATCACTCGCTCCGGATGCCCCATCAGCACCGATTCCATGGGATGGTCGAAATCGGTGTCGAACACCAGCTCGATGCGGGAGATTCGCTGGGGTTTGTCCCAGCGGAGGGTCAGGGTGGGGTCCGGATCATCGAAAGCGGCCACCCACGCGTTGGGCTGAGTGGTGGGGCGAGCCACGCCATTGACGAGATTGGTCACGCCATAGGCCTCGAGCGGGGGCGCCAGTTTGAAGGCGAGGTTCTTTCCAGCCGGCCGGCGTTGAGGCTGCCAAAACTCGAAGGAATCGACTCCGCTGTCCGATGGCGGGACCTGGGTAGAGGAAGTGGCGACGGCTTTGTTGACCTGGTGGCACACCGCCAGCAAGCCAGTGAGGCGCTGATTGCTCAGATGCACCGCGAGAGCATCATTCTTCATCAGGCAAACGAACGCGTAGCCCTGCTGCTCGATGCGGGCATCGAAGCGCAGTTCCACCGCCTGATTGGAGCCCGCTTCCACCGGCAAGTCGAGGGTAGCCAAGGTTCGATCGGGCGTATAATTCCCGGCTTTGCTGCTGACGCGGAGCTCGGCCTGCAGAATCGTCTGGCGGGCGGCATCCAGCCGGAAGGTAATCCGAGGCGGAAGTCCGGGCTTCATCGGGAGCATCATGGCCCAGGAAGAGCGGAGGCGGACGGTCTCGCCACCAGGCTCGAGTTCGGCCAGGCGCAATTCGCTGGAGGCACTGATGCGGGCGGTGCGAACCAAATCGTCGGGATCGTGAAGGGCGCAACCCGGGATGAATTGGCCGACGCGCAACAAGGCTTGCTGGAGCTCGCGGATACGGGATCCGAGCTGACGGGGTTTGAGCTGGTGCTGGACGCACAAGGCGGCTGCCACGCCGGCCGCCTGGGCATTGTGAGCGGAGGTGGCCATGACGCGCGTCGAGCCAAAGGCGGTGTGCGAGGCGCTAATCAGGCGACCGGTCAAAAACAGGTTGGTGATGTTGCGGCTGTAGAGGCAGCGATAGGGAATCGGGTAAATGCCCTTGCTATGCCACTGGATGCAGCCCGGAGCCGGGCTGAAGACGCCCTCGGGCGGATGCAGGTCGATGGCCCACCCGCCGAATGAAACCGCATCCGGGTGAGGGTGCTGCTCGATGATATCCTGCTGACGCAGGAGATAATCTCCCTCGAAGCGGCGGCTCTCGCGTTTGCCAGGAATCGTGCCGACCCACTCCAGGGTAAGATTCTCCGCTTCCGGGAAACGCCCGGAGTTTTTGATATAATTCCAGACGCCATAGACCACGCGCCAGAGCTCCCACTTGATGGTCTCGGTTTCGTGGACCGTATCCAGCAGCCCTCCCCACTCGACCCACCAGAGGCGGCAGCCGTTGTCCTGCGCGCTGAAGTTGTGCCACCGGGGCACACGGGTGATGTCCTGGAGGGCGTAGCTGGGCGGCACAAACTTCACCGGCCGGCCGGCATCCTTGGAATGAAAGAAAATCGTGTGCCCGAGCAGATCCTTGCAGGCCTCGGCCGGAGCCAGCTTTTCGCCGAACTCGGCGCCCGACTCCCAGCCCATTCGAAACGCCGCACCGGCCAGGAACCCGATGATGCCATCGCCGGAGGCATCGCAGAACAGCGGAGCACTGATTTCGTAGGCGGTTGAAGATTGGGAACAAAAGGCCCGCACGGATCGAATCGTGTCGGGATCGGACTTTTCCAGATCATGCACCGCCGTATTCAACAGCAGCCTGATATTCGGCTCCTCGACGACCTTCTCCAACAGGAGCGTGTCCAGAATCACGGGATTGCCTTCCGGGTTGCGGAAGGTGTTTTCGACGAGGATTTCGTCCACGATCCCCCCTTCGCGAGCCCACCGGTTATTGTTGCCCATATGGGCGCTGGCGCCGAGAATCCAAAGACGTATTTCACTGGAGGCATTGCCGCCGAGCACCGGACGATCCTGGACCAGCACCACCTTGAGACCCGCCCGAGCAGCCGACACGGCACAGCAGGTGCCGGCCAGGCCGCCGCCCACGATGACCAAGTCGGCCTGCAGCCGCGGCGTGAGCAACGACCGCTTCTCGCTTGAACGAGCCTCTATCAACATAAACTCAGTAAATTGCCGCAGCCCCACCCGAAGTCCTACTCCGGGCGAGTCTGCTCTGAACAGCAAAATCAGCTTAGCAGCCGCCCCGGCTTTTTTGATAGACAACGATGCGTCTATATTCTTAGAATTTGCGCCACAAGTCCATGAGTTCGAGAGGGAAGCGGCCGCCGAGCCCCAGCGGCCAAAAGTCGGATATTCGGCGGGTTGCCGTGCTGGTGGAGACCGCTACCACGTGGGGGCGGCGCATTCATACGGGGATTCACACCTACGACCGCAAGCATGGGCCCTGGCAGCTTTTCGTGGAGGCGCGCGGCCCGGAAGAACGGATGCGGGTTCCGACGGGCTGGAGAGGCGACGGAATCATCGCGCGCGTAGGCAATGTTGAAATGGGGCGGGAACTCAGCGCGCTAGGCATTCCCATCGTCAACGTGTCGGCCATCCCGTTGCCCAACGTGAGCTTTCCCCGCGTGACCACCGACCTCGCCAGTTCGGCGCGCCAGGCCGCGGAACATTTCGCGGATCGGGGCTTCAAGCATTTTGCTTACTTCAGTTTGCTGGGCCTGGGTTATGTGGCGACCCATCAGCAGGCGTTCGCCGAGGCCGTGGCGGAACTTGGGGGCGATTTCACCACCTTCAGCACCGAACCAGTGGTGGGCGCCGAACCCGATTGGAACCTGGACCTGACGCGACTGGGCCAGTGGCTCAAGCAACTGCCACAGCCGGTTGGGATCCTGACCTGGAACCCGAGCAGCGCCCGGGAGATCATTTATGCGTGCCAGCAAGCCAGCCTGCTGGTGCCAGAGGAAGTGGCCGTGTTGAGCGGCACTGACGACGACTTGCTGTGCGAATTGCTGCGGGTGCCGACTTCGGGCATCCTGGTGCCGGCGGAGCAGATCGGCCACCAGGCGGCCGAGCTGCTCGATCGGCTGATGAATGGCGGCTCACTGCCCAAAGAGCCGGTGCTCTTCAAAACCCAGGGGATCAAAACCCGCCAATCCACCGACACCCTGGCCGTCAGCGATCCGGCCCTGGTCAAGGCGTTGAGTTTTATCCGCGAAAACGCCATGCGCCCCATCCAGGTGCAGGACGTGTCGCAGCACGCGGGGGTGTCGCGCCGGCTGCTGGAGCGGCGTTTCCTGCAAATGCTGGGCCGCTCGCCCGCCGCGGAGATCCGCCGAGCTCACCTCGAGCGGGCCAAACGGCTGCTCGGAGAAACCGACATGCCCATCGCCGAGATTTCGGACGTCTCGGGCTTCGGCTCGCCGGAGTATTTCGCCGACCTCTTCCATCGGCAGATGAAGATGACGCCATTGAAATACCGGCGTGAGGTCAGGAGACGGTGAGGCCCCGCCCGGGCTGGCGTAGAATCTAATAAAAGGGACGCAAAGCAACCTAGGCAAACCGTCCGGAAACGATAATTCTATTCACCCGGAATAGGATTCGATGCAACTCAAAATCCCCCATTTGCGCTGGCTGGTGGCGTTCGCCTTGTTCGGCGCAGCGGTGCTGAATTACACCGATCGGAACGTGCTGGGCCTGCTGGCGGTGACGATTCAGCAGGATCTGCACATCACGAACCAGCAATACGCCAGCATCGTCAATTCCTTTCTGATCGCTTACACGGCAGCCAACTTGTTGTCCGGGCGTGTGGTGGACAAACTGGGGGTGCGCGCAAGCCTGGCGATATTCCTGGGCGTCTGGACCGCAGCCAACGCCATGACCGGCCTGGCGTGGTCCCTGGCCCAGATCTGCGCCTTGCGTTTCATTCTCGGGCTGGGCGAGGCTGGCTGCTACACCGCATCCCCCAAAGCAGTCTGCGAGTGGTTTCCCAGCGCCGAGCGGGGAACTGCCGTGGGAATCTACAGCGCGGGCGGGGCTATCGGCGCCACCCTGGCCCCGGTGATGGTGGCGGTGGTGGCGGTTCATTTTGGCTGGCGCTGGGTATTTGCGGTGACGCCGATGCTGGCCGCGTTCTGGTTGCTGCTCTGGCTGTGGCTTTATCGGCCTACCGCCACCCACCCACACATGACGGAGCGGGAGGCGCGTTATCTGGCCGCCCACCAGGTTTTTACACAACGCACGGTCGAGACTTCGACCGAGTCAGAGTTGAGCCGCTGGGGCCGGGTCCTGCGCGAGCCGCTGATCTGGCAATTGATGCTGGTGCGCCTTATCACCGACCCGATCTGGTACTTTTTCCAGTTTTGGTTTGCCAAGTACCTGCAAAATGTGCGGGGACTGGACCAGGAGGGAGTTGGGATTCTGTGGACAATCTTCGCGGCAGCCACGGCGGGATTTATCCTGGGCGGTTTGCTGTCCGGCCAACTGATCAAGCGGGGCCAGAACCCGGCAGCGTCTCGGCTCTGGGTGATGCTGGGGTGCGCCGGCCTGGCGCCGCTGGTGGGGCTGATTCCGTCTTTGCCGCGGGTGGGTGAGGTGATCGGGATCTCCACCATCGTGGCCTTTGCGGCCACGGCGTGGCTGAGCAACGTCACCGCGCTGGTGGTGGACCTGGTGCCGCAGCGGATCCTGGGCACGGCGTTCGGCGTGATCGCCTGCGGAAGCGCGCTAGGCGGCCTTTTGATGAACCAGGCGGTGGCCTGGTTCATCGATCATCGGTCTTACACGGACGTTTTTCACCTGATGCTTATCGTTCACCCACTGGCATTGCTCCTGGTGTGGCGGCTTCGGCACCGTGCCAACGCCGGTTAGTCAAGAGGGGTGTGCTGGGCAAGGAACAACATGTCGGGATCGGTGATGTCGCAGGTTATGCCGCGCTGCGCTTCGTAAATCACCGGCCGGTTGGCGATCGGCCCGCGCCACTTGTGAATCTCCGCCCGGCCGTCGGCGTAGGCAAGCCCGCAGGCGCCGCCATGCTGGCTGCCGGGTAATTCGGTGAACGTCGTCGAGGGATAATTGGGGGTGTATAACAGCCCGTCGTCTATGCTGTCGGGATGCTCATCGGTAAAGACCCAGACATCACTTGGACTCGGGTAATGAAAGTCAGTCGTTTTTATAACGACGACGAAGTTGGTCCAACCGAAGCCGTATTTGTTGCCCTCGCCGACCGCGCCATTCATGGCCACGCTTCGGCAGCGCTGAGACCAGCCTGCGGTCCTTTCAACCGAGCTCACATACATGGCCGCCGGACAGGCAAAAACCTTGTGGTTGCGCGCCAGATAGGAGCCCAGGAGCGAGAAGGAGTCGCTGACCAGGTAAGACGTGTTGGTGTTAGCCTGGGCGGTGGTCCAGTCCATCGACCCAGTGATCCAGGAAGGCTTGCCATCATACATGGCACTGCCGTTGACATGAGGATCCGAATTGATGGCGACGTGGTCCACGTAATCTCCGGCATACATGATCCACGCCACGCCGAGCTGCTTATTGTTGCCCATGCAGGAAGCCGCCACCGCCTTCATCTTGGCGCGGGTCAGAGCCGGCAGGAGCATGGCCGCCAGGATGGCGATGATGGCGATAACAACCAACAGCTCGATCAGCGTAAAACCTGAATGCCGATTCTTCATAGGATAACCTGCGAAAACTTTCTCTCATCGCTCCGGCCCGGCAGCGCCCAACCGCTGCCGGGCGGAGCATTCTTGAACTCAATTCCCAACCAACCTACGGCTTAACCAACCGGAAGAAGGCATTGTTCGAGACTGGCCAGTTGGTTTGACTGACCAACCCGTTGGTGGATCCAAAGCCGGCGGCCCAGTTCGTCCCGTCCGTCTCGAAATGGTCGGTCCACGGGCCAGCGACCGCGCCGGCGCTCTGAATGTGGGCGCCGGGCCGCCCCAGCCAGGTGACCGGCACCACTCCACCCGCAGCGGCTCCGATCGCTAACTGGCCGCCGCTCCGGTTGGTGGAGCTGAACAGCGGCTCCTGGTATCCGACACCGAACGTGTCCTGCGGCATGCTGTACGAACCGGTAGCGGTCGAGCGGAGCACGCGGGAGTGGTCCTGGCCCGGTTCAGTATTCCTCGGGCCCAGGTCGCCATTGGTGCCGATGCCGACACCGTACTTGTAGGCGAAGGACACCGGCGTGCCTTTAGGAATGGTCAGAGTGACCGAATAGACGGCATAGCCCGAGCCGACCGGCGTCAGTTGATATTGAGAAGGGGGCTGAGTTGGATTTTCGGGATCATACCAGGCATACCAGCCGGTAAAATCACCGTTGATCCACAGCGAGTCCCCGCTGTTTGTCGGATCGAAGGTGCGGCCATCACTCCCCACCGCACCGGTCATATTGACCCAGAAGGTCACCGTGGTGTCACTGGGCAGATAGTCGTCGGCTCCGCTGTCGCCAAACAAGACGGCAGGGAACGTGACGGCAGCGGCGTTGGGCAACTCGAAGAACCGGTCGTAATCAGGCGCGCCGGTATCCAAGGTGCTGTATTTTGGCGCGCTGGCTTCGAATACGGTGCCGAAAGCGCTGTCCGTAAACACGAACTTGTAGCTCTCGCCGCTGCCGACCGCGCCGACGATAGGCACGGTGCCGGTATAGACATTGGCATTGGTGGGGCTTTGGGCCAGCACATATTGACCAGCCGTCCAGTTCTCGAAGCTGCCGCGCACTTCGACCGTGTCCCCGGCGCCCGGATTAAACCGGCCGGCGGCGATTTGGAGCGACATATCGACCTGGAAGGTGACGCTGTTGGTGATCAGCGGGGTGGTGGCGGTGTAGGCGACGTTATTGAAATAAACGTCACTGTTGTAGCCCGCGGCCAGGTCGTTATTCCAGTTGAACAAGGATAGAGAATCCATCGGACCGCTCCCAGCCAAAGTCCCGGTCACGACCACCGGCGCCACCGAAACTCCCGTGGCGGTGTAACGAACCACCGACAGGCTGTAGGTGTTTGGACCCGTCAGGGTCACAACGCAGTTGTAGCCATAGCGAGTGAACAACACTCCCGGGATTTGCCGGGCGCCGGCGGCGTCCTGAACCCAGAGGTTGGTGTTGCCCTGCTGATAAACCTGCAGCCGGGCAAACGTAGCCCAGTTGCCATCCCCCGTGACATTACCGTTCCTGAGGGCAAAGCCGATTTGTCCGTTGGTGCTTACCCCGTCATTGATCTTTTCCAATTCAAACGAAACCGCGAATACGTCACCAGCAGCGCCAAGAGGCGTGTTGAATGAGCGATAAGCATCCGCTTCCTCCCACGGGCTGGTGCCAAAACCCACGGCGTAAAGCTTCCAGATCGAATCGTTCGCGGCCAGAACGTTGCTGGCGGTGTCGTTGCCGAGCGTGTCTGTTTCCCAACCGGCATAAGCGTTGTTTCCGCTGTGCGTGGTGGCGTTGAACGACCAAGGGCCAAATCCTACGCCTTCATTTCCGTAGCCCCACGCGGTGCTGTCGGCGGAATTGTCCTGGCCGCTGCCATACACCGCGATCTCGTAGGAGTTGGTCCCGATGCAGCCATTGGCGTCGGTCGCGAGCATGCCAAAGCTATAGGCTCCTACCGTCGTCGGAGTTCCGGACAGGACCCCGGCTGGCGAGAGGCTCAAGCCAGGCGGCAGAGTCCCATTGGCCTGCGTCGCATAGGTGTATGGCCCCGTACCGCCGATGGCCGAGTTGGTTTGGTTGTAGGAAGCGCCCACGACGGCGTTCTTCTGGACCGCCCCAAGGGTAATGGCCGGACACGCCGGCGGGGGATTATAGCCCGTGACGAGAGAATAGGCGTTGGTGGTGTCGCTCATCATGAAGTTGTCCACATACCCGCCTTGGTAGGCGACAACACCCACCGACTGGATACCGGGGGCGGTAACACCGCTGCTGGCCGTGTCCCAGTCCATGCTGTGCGAACTCCCCTGCCCTGCGCCGACGGAAGAAGCGTAAATCGATGGAGAGGTAACATCCGGATTGACCCACACGTCAACGGTATCAACCGTGCCTGCCGTATTATAGGTAAGGCGGCCGACAACCAGCAGGTTGCTGCCCACCAGGCTGGACGAACCCGGCAAATCGACGCTGGTCGAAGGGTCGATATAGAGTTGAACTTCCGTGGCGGTCGAAGTGGTGTTATTCCGGACCAGGACACGGTTATAGGGCGAGTTCTGCGGGTCGTCGATATTGATGCCCGCGCGGCCGTTGCTGTCGACACGCGCAAGAAATGAAAACCAAACGGCGTGGTTCGTGTTGGTCAAACCGCCGCCATCGATCGTGCGGGTTAAAATCGTTGAGCTGCCGGTGCCATAAATGTGCTGAGCCGTTCCGCTCTGGGTGAGCCCATAATGGGTATTGACGTAGGTGGGTGCGGCCAGGTCGCCAGCGACCACGGTAACGGGGCCGCTGCCAACGGTGTTGTTCCAGGCACTGGAACTCAGGAAACCAACGCCACCTTGCTGGCCAATGAGAGAACCGTTGGTGTTGTCGTTAAAAGTCGCTTGAATCGTCGTATCGGCGAAAGCTGACGTCGCCACGGCTCCCAGGCCCGCCGCCACAAGGCCAAGGAGTTTGCCCAGGTTCCCAAGGGAGGTTTTGCGCGCAGGCGGGCGATGCGCAGCAAGAGGGTTCGAGATGTGAGGGGTGTTTTTCATAGAGTTGAGCTTTTGCTGTCGGAGCTTTTGTTGCTTAAGTCGAATTCGCTGACTATCGGGCCACGCATAGCAGCTTGCGACAAGTCCAGCCTCCGCAACAAGAGCACTTCACGCATACTTTCTTAGATTTTGCGCCACAGAATTCCCAACCTTCCAACGGCCTCTCGAAGCAGCCTTTACCCGAAGGCAGAGCAGACTTTTCACATGGCCCGAGCTTACGGGTTATTTTCCTCGAAAACACCGGGTGCGGCCCCGGGGAATTCCTTGCCGTGAAAAGCGTCCCGCTAAAAAACTTGCACGGGGATGTACAATTTGATAGGACAAACGAGCCTTGCGGCACTCGAAGCGCCGCGGCGACAGCACTCGACTCATGCTCTTCATCATCTGTAATCGAGTCACCGATCAGAGCCTCGCTCGGATCGGCGGCACCACGGGGTTTGGCCAGCGCCCGGGTCAGAACTCGGTGGGCAATCTATGTGCGCCATAGCCGGTATCCTTCAATGGCTGCCGGGCGCGGCTTTCCCCTCCTCCATCCTCGAGCGGATGTGCGGTGTCATGAAACACCGCGGCCCGGATGATTCGGGAACCTGGGTTTCGGAGGCTGAACACATCGGGTTGGGCTTCCGGCGGCTGGCGATCGTGGATTTGTCCTCGACAGCCAACCAGCCGATGAGCAACGAGGACGGAACCCTGCACGTGGTCTTCAATGGGGAGATCTATAACCACGCGGAGATCCGGCGCGAACTCAAGGCGCTGGGGGGGCACCAGTGGCGAACGGACCACTCGGACACCGAGGTTATCGTTCATGCGTTCGAGCAGTGGGGCATCGGCTGCCTGGGACGATTTCGCGGCATGTTCGCCATCGCCGTTTGGGATTCGCGCAAGCGCCAATTGTGGCTAATCCGGGATCGGATCGGCATCAAACCGCTCTACTACAGCCTGCGGCCGGGCAAGCTAAGTTTTGCCTCCGAGATTAAGGCGCTGCTGGAGGATCCCGAGCAGCCCCGGGCGGTGGACGAGGACGCGATGTTTCATTATCTTTCGTTCCTCGTAACTCCCGCCCCGGACACGCTCTTCGCCGGCATTAAGAAGCTGCCGGCGGGCTGCTGGGCCCTGGTCAGCGCCGAGGGCCAGATCCGCACCGAACGCTACTGGGATCCGTGGGACAAGGTGCAGCCGCGGCCGGACATTTCCGAGCAGGCAGCCACCGCCGAGCTGCTGGAGCGGTTGCGCGACGCGGTCCAACTGCGGAAGGTGGGTGACGTGCCGGTCGGGGTGTTTCTCTCGGGAGGCGTCGATTCGAGCACCAACACGGTGCTTTTTTCCGAGGGCGAATCCCAGGCGGTCCGGACCTTTTCGGTCGGTTATGATCGCGAGTACAGCTCCTATGCGAACGAATTTGAATATGCCCGGCTGATTGCGAAGAAAGTGGGGGCGAAACACCAGGAAGTGGTGCTGCGGCAGCAGGATCTGATGGATTTTATGCCCCGCATGGTCGAGCTGCAGGACGAGCCTATTGCCGACCCGGTCTGCATCCCGGTGTACTACGTGTCCAAGCTTGCCCGGGACAACGGAGTCATTGTCTGCCAGGTGGGCGAGGGGGCGGATGAACTCTTTTGCGGGTATCCCTTCTGGGACCAGATTCTGGGCCTTCAGCGCCTGGTGTCCCGGCACGGGATGGGTCTTGGCAGCGCAGCCGGCATGGCGGCCCTGGGTCTGGCGGGTCACGAGCGCTCGCTGCGCTACGAGCAATTTCGCCGCGCCCGCAACGGCCAACCGCTGTTCTGGGGCGGGGCCGAAGCATTCTCGCAACGTGGCAAGGAGCTGCTGCTCTCCCCGCGGCTGCGCAAACGGTTCCAAAACCGGACCTCGTGGGATTACGTTGAAACGGTCCATCGCCGCTTCAAGGAGCGGGCGTGGGAGCCATCGCCGCTGCATTGGATGACCTACATGGACCTCAATCTGCGGTTGCCGGAGCTGCTGCTGATGCGGGTGGACAAGATGTCGATGGGGGCCAGCATCGAATGCCGGGTGCCATTCCTGGACCATGAATTCGTGGAGTTCGCCCTGGGCTTGCCCGAGCAGCTGCTTTACCAGCCCGGGCAAACCAAGCGCTTGCTCAAGCAGGCGGTATCAGGACTCCTGCCGCCGGAGATCATCAACCGATCGAAGCAGGGCTTTGGCGTGCCGATCACGGAATGGTTTGTGGATCTGCTGGGTGACAGCGTGCGAACCGCCTTGCGCGAGTTTGCGCGCGAGACGGATTACTTCAACCCGGCCGAGATCGAGAATCTCATCCAGCGGCGCCGGACCTCCCAGATGTGGTATCTCTACAACTTTGTGCTCTGGTGGCGACGCTACATCAAATCGCCGCCGGCTGGATCGGCCTGAACCCTTTTAAGAGAATGTCATGAAGCGCATCGCCTTTCTCGCTGGAGCGCGGCCGAATTATATGAAGGTCTTCCCTGTCTGGAAGGCGCTGGCTGCCGCGAAGCTGCCCATCCGACAGGTCCTGATCCACACCGGCCAGCACTACGACGACCTGATGTCGGGCGTATTTTTTCGCGATTTCGAGATGGAGAAACCCGATTACTTCCTCGGCGTGGGGTCGGGACCGCACGGCTTGCAGACCGCCAAGGTCATGATCGCGCTCGAGGAGCTCTTTACCAAGGAACGCCCGGATCTCCTGGTGGTAGCGGGGGATGTGAACTCGACGATGGCGGGAGCGCTGGTGGCGGTGAAAATGGGGGTGCCCCTGGCCCATATCGAATCGGGATTGCGCAGTTTCGATCGCACCATGCCCGAGGAAATCAATCGGCTGGTAACCGACTCGATCGCCGACCTGCTTTTGACCAGTTGCCGCGACGCCGACCAGCAACTGCTCCGGGAAAACATTCCTGCGAGCAAGATCCGCTTTGTCGGCAACGTCATGATCGACAGCCTCGTCCAGCTGCTGCCGCGGGCGGCGGCCGCCGCGAAGCCGAGTGAGTTGGGCGTGAACGGCCATCCATTTATCCTGGTAACATTGCATCGTCCGTCAAACGTGGATTCTCCCGAGCGGCTGCGGTTGCTGATGGACAGCCTGAAGGAACTGGCGCGGCAATTGCCGGTGGTTTTCCCTGTGCATCCCCGCACGCGCAAGATGCTGGAACAATCGGGAGCGGCTTCGCCTGCTTCCGGTCTGGCGCTGACCGAACCGCTGAGCTACCTGGATTTCATGGCGCTGGAAACCAGGGCCGCCCTGGTGATCACCGATTCGGGCGGCGTGCAGGAGGAAACCTCCTATCTCGGAGTTCCCTGCCTGACGGTGCGCCCGAACACCGAGAGGCCAGTGACGGTTACCGAAGGGACGAACCGGTTGCTCGATCCGGAAAAGGAATCGTTGTGCCGGGCGGCCCAGGCGGCGATCGAATCCGGCCCCCGCAAGGGGCCGTGTCGCATCGAAGGCTGGGATGGCAAAGCCGCCCAGCGGATTGCGCAGGTGTTGCGCGAGACGGTTGGAGTGTAGTTAAGCCGGGAAGCTGATGAAACAGGTTCTTCAGGACTTGAAGACGGGAGCGGTGGTGGTCGCCGAGACGCCGGAGCCAGGGCCAGCCCGCGGCCGGCTGCTGGTGCGCGTGAGCACCTCGCTCCTGAGCGCCGGCACTGAAAGCGCCCAAGTGGCCAAAGCGAGGCAATCCCTTCTCTCCAGGGTCCGCGAGAAGCCGGAGTTGCTGCGCCGGGGCTTGGAGGAGTTTCGCGATCGCGGCCTGGCGGGCATCCGCGAGAAGCTGGCGGGCAAATTCGAGGGGTACGGGGCGCTCGGGTACAGTTGCGCTGGGACGGTGGTCCACTCCGGCGATGAAACCGGCGTCATCGCGCCGGGAACCCTCGTTGCCTGCGCCGGCGCCGGGCTGGCGAACCATGCCGAACTGGTATCGGTCCCGCTCCTGCTTACGGCCGTAGTGCCGGAGGGAGTCGCCGAAGAATCGGCTGCTTATACGACCGTCGGCGCCATCGCCATGCAGGGGGTGCGACAGGCCGAGGCGCAGTTGGGAGAATGCGTCGCGGTGATTGGTTTAGGTCTGGTGGGTTTGCTGACAGCGCAAATGCTTCGCGCCATGGGATGCCGTGTTGCGGGCATCGATCCTTCGCCCCATGCGCAGCGCCGCGGACTGGCCGCCGCGTGTGATATCGCCGCCGGACCCGACCAGGCCGCCGAAGCCGTGATGAATCTCTCCGACGGATACGGCGCCGACGCGGTCATTATCTGCGCCGCGACCCCGGAAAGCTCGCCAGTGGAGTTGGCGGGCAAGATCGCACGCTCCCGCGGGCGCGTCGTGATGGTCGGTGCGACCGGCATGACGGTCCCGCGCGAGGATTATTATCTCAAGGAACTTTCCTTCACCCTTTCGCGCTCCTACGGCCCCGGCCGCTATGATGCGCGCTACGAAGAGGAAGGACAGGACTACCCCAGGGATTACGTACGGTTTACGGAACAACGGAACCTGCGCGCCTTTCTGGAACTGCTCGAGAAGAAGCGCGTGGACACCACCACGCTCACAACGCACCGTTTCCCGGTGGAAGAGGCTCCCGCGGCTTACGCCCTGCTGAAGGATCGCAGCGTGGAGCGGGTCGGGATCGTGCTTCGGTATGCCTCGGAAGCGGCGGCGCCGGCCAAGTTTTCGCTGCAGATCGCGCCGGCCAGTCCGATCCTGAAAGAGACGATCGGAGCGGGATTCGTGGGAGCCGGCGCTTATGCCCAAGGGATGCTGCTGCCGCTTTTGAAACGGCGCTCGGACGTCGTCTTGCGCGCCGTGATGACCCGCAACGGCAGCCATGCGCTGCACGCGGCGAAGCGATTCGGATTCGAAGCCGCCTGCACGAGGGTTGAAGAGGTGCTCAATAATCCGGCCGTGCACCTGGTTTTCATCACCACGCGGCACGATTCCCACGCGGCGCTGGTTTGCCAGGCCCTTCGCGCGGGCAAGCACGTTTGGGTGGAAAAGCCGCTCGCTTTGACCCTGGAAGAGCTCCGGGAAGTCTGGACGGCATTGAAGGAGAATCCGGCCTGCCGCTTGATCGTCGGCTTTAACCGTCCGTTCAGCCCCAGCGCCGTGTGGCTGTTCGCCAAGCTCGGCGCTCTAACCCCGCGCATGATGCACTACCGCGTGAACGCCGGTTTTATCCCTGCCGATTCGTGGGTGCACGACCCGAAGTCCGGGGGCGGCCGCCTCCTGGGGGAAGGCTGCCATTTCTTCGATTTCCTTCGCCACGCGGCGGGTGCCAGGGCGGAGTCGGTGCTGACGGAAACCCCGGCAGACGGGGAGAGCGGCCTGCAGGCGACAGGGAATTTTGCCGCCACCATTCGCTTCAGCAACCATTCCGTTGGCCAGGTTCTCTATTCGTCACAGGGGGCTCCCGGCATGCATAAAGAGCATTTCGAATGTTTCACCGGCCAGCGCTGCGGCGCCATCGACGATTATCGCGCGGCGGATTTTTATCACGCCGACCGCCGGGACCAACTGGCGCGCCACGCGCAGGATAAGGGTCAGGGGGCGTTGCTCGACGCCTTTATCGGCAGCTTGCGCGGGAATGGGCCTCCGCCGGTTGTCCCCGAGGACCTTTTGGAATCGTCCTTGCTCACGCTGGCGGCGCAGCAAAGCTTGCTATCACGACAACCGGTTCACCTGGCAGAGCTGCGAAAGCTGATCCTGTGAGCAAGCGCGTCCTGATCATCGGGTACAACCTGGTGGATGCCAATATGGGGAGCATCCGGCTCCAGCGCATCGCCCGGCTGCTGCCCCGCTTTGGGTGGGAGGCGGTGGGGCTGACTCACCCGCCCGATCCCGCCGCCAATCCGGGAGCCTGGAAAGACCTGCGGCGCGAGGAAGTAGCCGCCTTGAACCTGACCCATTTGTATTCGAAAATGCGCCATCTGCGCGGGGGTGTGTCGGAGGCGGCCCGCAAGGAGCCGGCGTCCAAGGCCACAGGTTTGAGCAGCCAGATCAATCGGTGGTTCATGATCCCGGACCGATACATTACCTGGTACCGGCCGGCGTTGCAGCGAGCCCGGGAGCTGTTGCGGCACGAAAAGTTTGACGCCATTTTTGCGTCGCTCGACCCGCGCACCTGCATTCTCTTGGCCGCCCGCCTCTCGAAGGAGACCGGGATTCCCTGCATCCTGGAATACCGCGACCTTTGGACGGGCAATCCTTACCATCACGTAACCCAGCCGACCCGGCTGCATGGCTGGCTCCACGAGCGGCTGGAAAGAAAGGCTCTAAGGCAGGCACGGCGGGTCACATCCGTGTGCCGAGGCATCGCTGATTACCTATCCCAGAAGCACAGCTCCGTCCTGAGCGCCCCGATCGAACTCAACTACAATTTCTTCGACCCGGAGGAATACCCGGCGCCCGGTCCGGTTCCCACGGGATCGAGACCCTTCATTGTTTCTTACGCCGGAGCGATGTACGGGAAGCGGAGCCCGCATTCCTTTTTCGAGGGACTGCGCTTATTCCTGGACCGATCCAAACTGACACCGGAACAGTTTCGCTTTCGCTGGGCGGGGAGCATATCGGGCATCGACGACCTTAACGAGGTGCTGGATCGGACCGGCGTCCGGCGCTACATGGATTTCCTGGGGCTGATCTCGCATCGGGAGGCGCTCAGCCAATTGATGCAAAGCGATGCGGCGTTGCTCATTCAGGCGCCGAACGACGCAATCCATATTCCCGGCAAGCTCTTCGAGGCAATGGGGGCGCGCGTGCCGTTGCTGGCGCTGGCCCATCCGTGCGAGGTCGCCGATATTATCAACCGTTGCGGCGCCGGGATTATTTGCCCGCACACCGCGGCCACTGTCGAGTCCGCTTTGGCCGAGTTCCACCGGCGATTCACCCAGGGCACGCGCTGGGAATTCAACGAGGCCGAGGTGCAGCGGTTCTCGGCGACCAACTCCGTCGGCCGATTGGCGGAATTGCTGGAACACGCCGCCTCCTGAGCATTGGACATGGAAGCACTGGACCGCTTTCACCGATCTCCTCTGGGGCGGCATCCCGGCCTTCTGCTTCGCAAACTGGCGCAGCGGCTGGGGCTCTACCACCTGGATGTGGGCACGCCTCCGCCGCCAGTGTCCGGTGTAAGCTACCCGGCCCATTGGAGGCCGGCGCTGCGCGAATGGACACAACAGGTGCCGCTTCCACACTCCCCTCACCCGTTCAACCGCGTTTTTGGATTGGACTTCGACGAAGGCCGCTTGTTGAAGATGTGCCGCACCGGCCCCTCGCCGGGCGAGGCAGGTTTGATGGGGGACATCAAGTTGATCTGGGATTACAGCCGGGGCCAACCGCTGGTGACAAACGCGGCCGCAGGCCCCGCGCAATGCGATGCGTGCGCCGCCTTCCTCAAACGCTGGCTGGCGGCAAATGCCGACACGAATGGGCCGGCTTGGACCTGCGCTATGGAGGTGGCGATCCGGGCCGTGAACTGGATCGTTGCCGATGTGCTTCTCGAGGGTGAACTTGCCGCTCGAATCGGTCCCAAGGATTGGGCGAGCTGGCTTTGGCGTCATGGCTACCTGGTCTGGCGGCGGCTGGAGACCCGCTGGATCACCTCCAACCATTACCTCTCCGATCTGCTCGGCCTGGTTATCATCGGAGCCATTTTTCCCGAAGACCGCCAAGCGCGTTCCTGGTCGGCTTTCGCGCAGCGTGAGTTTCCACGGGCTCTTCTGGCCCAGACCCGCGCCGACGGCGGCCTCGAAGAAGCCTCCCTGCGCTATCATGCTTTTGTTACCGAGATGGCTTTGCTGGTTCGGCTGGCTCAAGGGGAACCGTTTCCAGGCGCCGCCGAAGCTCGCCTGCTCCAGATGTGCCGCATCGTGGCTGCCTTCAAGGACCCGACAGGGGATGTATATCCTTTCGGCGACGATGACAGCGGGCGCGTCCTGGCGCTGGACTTTGCCTCCTCGGCGGGGCGCGCGGAAATCCTGTTGCGCCTGGCCTCCACTGTTCTCAACACGGAATTCCCGGCTTCCACCTCTGCCTTCTGCCCCCAAAGTGGGTGGTGGGTCCGACGAGCCGGAGATTTCGCGGTGGCATTGGATTTCGGCGGGGTGGGTTTGCGCGGATTAGGGGCGCACGCCCACAACGATGATTTTTCGTTCTGCCTGGATTGGCGCGGACAAAGCGTCATCGTGGATCCGGGGACGTTTCTCTACACCAGCGATCGAGCGGCGCGGGACCGGTTTCGTTCCACCCTATCTCACAACACCGTCGAGATCGATGGTCGCGAGCAACGCGTGCTTGGCGCGGACCCATTTCGGCTGCCGGGAGCGGACGACGCGTTCGAGGCCAAAGCTGTGGGAGATGACACTTGGGCATTTACCCGCCCGGCCGGCTCTTCACTTTCGCACCGCAGGGAGGTCTCGGTTTGCGGGGACGGGGTTAGGATCCGAGACACGATTGAAGGTTCCGGGCGCCACTCGCTGCGGTGGCGATTTCATTTTCATCCCTCGGTGCAGCCAGGCCCCAGCCCCGCCGGCGTCACCCTGGCGGTTCCTCAAACCGGCGCTCTCTTGCTGGGCAGTCCCAGCGGCGTGCCGCTGACGATTATCCCGTCGGAATACTCCCCCGGTTACGGGCGCTGCTTCCCAACGGCCGCCGCCGAAGCGGGCGGCGAGTTTTCGCTGCCCCTCTCAATCGAGTGGCGCATTCGGGCTGAAGATAGGTAATCTTACCCCCATTGCAGTTTTATCTTCGCACAGTAGGGTATGGACTGAAATAAAACGGTGTTCACGTATCCTATGAAGAGTCCGTTATTCGTCGCGTCCGCTCTGGTGGCGTTGACCGGGGGATGCGCCTCGCATCATGAAGCGGCGCCGGCCGTTCGTGAGAATCCTTACACCTTGCCACTCGTCTCGCCGGGAACAAAGTTCACCGCCCTGCCGCCGGCGGTTCAGAACACGATTCGAGCCGAGGCGGGCGCGGCTGAGATCGACCGGATCGTGACCTACGCCGGCCAAGGGAAAGTTGTCTACGGCATCTATTTCAAGAACCGAGAAATGAACCCGCCGCTTTACCTCGCCCCGGATGGAAGCGTGCTCAACCTGGACTTAACCGTTGCCAAGCCCGCGCCGCTCGGCACGAACGGGGCCGGAGGTGAACACATCAATTCCCCGATCCCCGGGCCTTAAGGGACGCCGCCCTTCGAGAGCTATCGCACGAACGGCGCACCGGGGCGGTCCCCTGCCCGGCCTTACGCGGCGGCGGCTTCGGCGGCTTCGCGGGCTGCGGCCTCGGAGCTGGGCATCTCCCAGTCCAGGCCGTCTTCGGGAGTCGCCCTGGAGGGGCGCTTGTAGAAACCGACGCCGACCTCGGCGCAACGGATCAAGGCCCGCTGACTGTCTTTGTTGTCGTGAATCCAGAGTTCCGCACAGAGCGGAACCAGCGGCAACACGACACCCCCAGGGGCGTTGTGGATCTCACAGGCGATTCCGACCGCCTGCAGTTCCTTGCCAGCTTGATCGACCTCCGAATAATCGTCCGAGAAAAACAGCATTTTCATATTCTTGAACTACGCCTAACCCTGGCGCTAAAAAGGCGCAGAGACAATTCAGTGAAAGACTGGAATGAGCCCAGGGGAATTACCGGGACGTCGGACGGACCTTCGCCCGGAGTGCATTTCAGCACTGCCGGCAAAACCCGCGCGAGGCGGCGCCGCCGATGCAAAGAGGGCGAAACCCTCCGGTCCTGCAACCCGGGTCCCCTATCTCCTGACCGGGCGACACCTCAAACACGTTCTCAGACCTGAATGGATTGGCCGGGTTTGGGCTGGAAGACTTTTATTTTAGGATAGCGGGCGTGGATCTGCTGTTCGTACCAGTCGCGCGAGTCGGCCTCGCCGTGGGTCAGGAGCACGGCACGCGGCTCGACCTGGCCGATGAATTCGAGCATGTCGCGGCGGTTGGCATGGGCGGTCAAATCGAATTCCTGGACATCGCAGTTGCGAGTGACCTGCCCGCCGCTGGGGCTGAAGAGGAAAGTCTCTCCCGGGCGCGCGGCCTTGAGATGGCCGCCGGGAGAATCGGGGTCCGTGTAGCCGACAAAAAAGATCGACTGGGTCTTGTCGCCGATCATCCGCTGGGCCAGGTTGTGCGCGGCGGTATTCTCGCTCATCATGCCGGCGGTAATGACAAAGAGACGCCCGCCGCCGAGCTTCATTTTCTCCGCCTGCCCCTGCTCCAATACAATCAGATTGAGCGCCTCGTGGAGTTGCAGGTTGGGGTATTGGCGATGAGTGCGGTGCGCCTCCAGGTCGTAGATCTCCGTGAATACGCGGCCCAGGCCCCCGATGTAGATCGGCTGGCGTTTTATCTTGCCTTCGCCCATCAGCAAGGCCAGGAGCGCCAGGATCTCCTGCGTCCGCCCAAGCGCGAAGGTTGGAAGAAGGACAGAGCCTTTCCGGGCCAGCGCGCGCTGGATGCAGACGCTCAGCCGGTCGATCTCGGTCTGACGGCTGAATCCGTGCGGGAGTTCCCGGTTGCCCCGGGTCGTTTCCAGCAGCAGGACGTCGGCTTTCACACCCTCGAAACAAGCCCCTTTCAGAATGGTTTGGTCGTGAAAACAAACGTCGCCCGTATAGAAGAGGGTCTCTTTCCGGCCGCGCACCATCAGGCCGGCCGAGCCCAGGGCATGGCCGGCGTCGAAGAACTCGAGCGTTGGGGAAAGAAAGCCGGCGCGGCTCTTCTTAAAGGCGGCCCAATCGATTTCGCGGTTGTACTTGAATCCCTGGAACAACGGCTGGATCTCATCAACCTCGTCATGGCTGAAAAGGGGATAATCCTTGATGCCCAGTTCTTCGCGCTGGCGCTTCATCACGTTGACCGAGTTATGCAGGACGCGCTCGACCAGGTAGTAGCTTAACTCGCTCATCAGCACGTGGGCCTGCGGGAAATAGCGCAGCGCCACGGGCAGCGCCCCAACATGGTCGTGGTGACAATGGGAAATGGCGATAGCATCCAGATCCTCCTGTTTGATCAGGTCGAACATCGGCAGGCTTTCCCGACCTTCGCGTTTAGGATGGATACCGGCGTCCATCAGCAGCCGATGGCCTTCCATCTCCACAAACCACGCGGACGCCCCGATATCGGTGTCCGGATTCAGATTAATAATCCGCATAACAATGAGATGTTTGCCATTCCTCCCGAGGGGAATCGAGCATGAAATTGCATTTTTATTTTTATCGTTTTGGGTTCCCAGCCCAGTCATAATAGCTTAAACTTCGAATAGAGATGCAATAAAAATGGTCCGATGAACAGGTACATGAGTATTTTTGTGCGGAGCCTGATGGCCCTCGCCAGCCTCGGCCTGATGTTGGCGGCGGAGCCGGTTCGTGCCACGGGGACCTTTGCCTGGGACGCCAGGAAAGATCAGGTCAGCGCCGATTTGAAGTCCGAGGATCTCCTGAATGTGCTCGGGAAAGTTTCCGCCGCAACCGGCTGGCACATCTATGTGGAGCCCGACGTGCTGCATCCGGTCTCGGCCAAGTTCAAGGATCTCTCGCCGGGAGATGCGATGCACCTGTTGTTCGGCGGTGCGAGCTTCGCGTTGATCCCGTCGACCAATGCCGCGCCCCAGCTCTACGTCTTCCGCACCAGCCGCCAAAACGCCACAAGACTGGTCCGAGCCGTCAGCCCCGACGGCAAGGCCAAGGTTATCGCCAACGAACTGATTGTCCGGCTCAAGCCCGGCGCGAAGATCGACGACCTGGCGCGACTGCTGGGTGCCAAGGTGATCGGGCGCATCGGCAGTTTCAATGCCTACCGGCTCCAGTTTGACGGCGCAGATGCCGCGGATGGCGCGCGCGCGCAGCTCGCATCCAATTCCGACGTCCTCTCGGTCGATAGCAACTACTCCATTGACCGGCCGCCTGATGCCAGCCAGGTGCTGCCGATGGCGGCGCCTCAGCCGCAGGTACAACTCGACCCTCCTCCCGACGGTTGCCAGTCGATTGTCGGCATCGTAGACACCGGCGCTCCTAATCTTGGCCCCCTTGCCCAATTCGTGACCAAGCAGGTTTCCGTTGTCGGCGACGCGCCAACCGACCCCAGCGCGCCCCCCCACGGTTATTCGATGGTAACGACCCTGGCGAACAGCAGTGCGGCTGCAGGCAAGGGCCACACGTCGGTTCGGGCTGTGCTGGCGGATGTCTATGGCCCTAACCCCACGACCAGCACCTTCGATGTGGCTCAGGGAATCGCAGCGGTGATCAACGACGGCGCTAAAATCGTCAACTTGAGTCTCGGTAGTGATGCGGACAGTTCATTCCTTCACACGGTCATTCAGGACGGGGCTTCGAAGGATATTGTGTTCATCGGCGCCGCTGGCAATACGCCTGTCACCACCCCTTTCTACCCTGCCGCTTACCCGGAAGTCGATGCAGTCACCGCTATGGATCAAGGCCAGCTCGCCGCTTATGCAAATCGCGGCAGTTTTGTCACACTGGGAGCGCCGGGCAATAGCGTCGTCAATTACGATGGCCAATCCTGGAGTGTCACCGGAACTTCCGCCTCGGCGGCATTCACCAGCGGGATAGCCGCGGCTTATCTGGCTGCCAATCCATGCGCAGCCCCTTCCAGCATCCAAAGTTTCCTCAAGAGTAACCTTGGGGTCAATATCAGCTCGGCGGCAGCAGCGGCGGCGCAGTAGGCTCGACGCGGTGGTTTCACAGCGCACCGGGGAAAGAGGGCGGAGCGGCTCAGGCATCTCACGTGGGCGGCTCCCGCGTCGCCTGGCGGCAAACAGGGCTGGCGTCCTTCCTGTCAGGGAATCACCTGACAATAGATTTCGCTGTTCCCTGACTTTCCAAACGAGGCTCCAAGACACCACCATGCTTTGATGATACCGCCCGAAACGCAAAAATGGCGAATCGGCCTAAACCGAAGACGATTGCTCTATTTATGGTAGCCTTAACTGAATGCTCTGCAATTGACCGGAGTTGTCACGATCGAAGCAGCGCCAAGGTGCGCAAGGGCCGGCCAATCTCGGGATGGGTCCAGCGCCAGGCGGCCAGGGGAGGAAGAGGGAGCGGGAGAATGGAAGCGGCATTCCATTCACGGGAGCAGGAGCACCAAGCCGCAGAGGGCGATAACGCAATCGTACTTTACTTTCGGGAAGTCGGCCATCTTAAGGTGCTGGAAGCGCGACAAGAAGAGGCTCTTGCAGTCAAGGCGCGCAGTGGTGACAACAAGGCCCGCCAAGAACTGCTCAAATCCAGCCTGCGCCTGGTGGTCGAGATCGCCCGGGAATACGAAGACATCGGCCTGTCGCTCCTGGATCTGGTCAGCGAAGGCAACCTGGGCCTGTTGAAAGCGCTGGAGAGGTTCGATCCCGCCCGGGATGGTCGATTTTCGAGCTTCGCCGTCTGGTGGATCAAGCGGTCGCTCAAACGGGCGCTAAGGCCCGCCCCGGGGTCTTAAACCGCTGGAGATCGATCCGGTATTCCTTGACGCGCAGGCCCATAATACGCTCGGTGATCCCCAAGGTGCGGGCGGCTTCAGCCATGTTGCCCCGAGTGCGCTTGAGTTCGGCGCAAATCATTTCATGTTCCAGGCCGCGCATGGCGCTTTCGAGCGTGCCGCTTGGGTGCTCGCCATCCCGGCCAGGCATCTGAAGGGTCGGCGGCAGGTGGTGGGCTTCGATGGAGTCACCGGAGCAGAGGAGCACCGACCGCTCGATGCAGTTTTCCAGTTCCCGAACGTTTCCCGGCCAGTGATAGGCCATGAGCATATCGATGGCCGCGGTGGAGATGCGGCGAATGCGCTTGCCAGCCCGGTCGGCGTATTTCTCGAGGAAGAAATCAGCTAGCTGCAGCAGGTCGGCTTTGCGCTCGCGCAAAGGCGGGATATAGACCGGAAAAACATTCAGCCGGTAATACAGGTCCTGGCGGAACTTGCCGGCTTCCATCATGGCTTCCAGGTTGCGGCTGGTGGCGGCGATGACCCGCACATCGCATTTGAGCGGCACGTTGCTGCCCACCCGCTCGAACTCCCGCTCTTGCAACACTCGCAGCAGCTTCACTTGCGTCGGCGGAGTCAGGTCGCCAATTTCGTCCAGGAAGATCGTGCCGCGGTCGGCCACTTCGAAGCGGCCCTGTCGCATGGCGATGGCGCCGGTGAACGCTCCCTTTTCATGCCCGAAAAGTTCGCTTTCGATAATCGATTCCGGCAGGGCGGCGCAGTTGAATTTGACAAAGATGCGGCTGGCGCGCCGGCTTTGCTGGTGGACGGCCCGCGCAACCAGCTCCTTGCCCACCCCGCTTTCACCCCGGATCATCACCGTCGTGTCGCTGGGGGCCACCTGCTCGATGTGCAGGTAAACCATCCGCATGGCGTTGGAGTTGCCGACCATCTGGGAGGGACGGAAGTTGTTGGCAATTTGGTGCTGGAGCCGCTCGTTTTCATGGCGCAGCTCATCGAGCTTTTCCTGCGTCGTCTGCCGAAGATGTGCCGCCTGGGCGATAATGCGGCCAATGAGCGTAAGCAACCGCAGATCGGCGGCCAGGCTCGTGCCCGCGGGGGCGCAGCGCTCGACGCTCAATGCACCCATGATTTCCTCCCCTAACTTGATCGGAACGCACAAAAAAGCCGTGGTTTCAGCGATCCCGCCTCCCGCGGCGGTATTGTCGACTGCAAAGCGGTGAGTAAAGTGCTCGTCCTTGGAGATATCGGTCACGACCAGCGCCTGCCCGCTCAGGACGACCTGGTCGAGCAACGGACGGGTATGCTGCCAATAGTCCTTGGGGAGTTCAGTGCGCGGGAGCCCGAAAGACTCGGCCACGGCCACCTCCCGGCTCTGACGGTTGACCAGGGTGATCGCGCCGCGCGTCATGCTGAGGTACTGCGCCATCTTGCTCAGGCTCGGACGAATGATGTCGCCCAAATCCAAGCTGCTCTCCATCGTGCGTGAGATTTCGAGCAGGAGACTCAGGTCCTGCACCACCCGGCACGAATCGCCGGGCTCATCCGGCTCCGGTGAATACACCGAGCCGCCGCCTCGCTGACAGCCGCGAGGATAATCTTCGAAGACTGCATTCATGGCCACTACTGACACCGCTTTGAGCAGCCAAGGTGCCAAGCCCGGCTCCCGAGGGCCGCGCACCGGCCAACACTCGCGCAGCGCGCCTATTTGCAGGGCTCCCCGGGACTTCGGTTACATATTGGTGGCGACGTTGAAACAGCCGCCGACCCGCCAACGCTGGAGCTTTTTATCCAGGGTGGCTAAGAGCCGAATGTCAATGCCTGCCGCAATCTCTGTCCCGCAATCACAATCGCTCAGGCAGATATTAGAGATGAAATGGGCCGTGGGTTCGTTGGAAATTGGCAACCAGCGCCTGGAATTCGGCGTCGGTCAGCGCGGCTTTGCGGAGCGCCGCCGCGCGCCGGACTTCCTCCAGCAAAGCGGGCAGCGCATCAGGCGGGAGGACTAGCCCGAGCTGAACCAGCTTGCAGTTGAGCAAGTGCGCGCTTGAATGTCGGCCGAGTACCATTTCCGTCGGCGCATGGCCCACCTCCTCGGCGGCAAACGGTTCGTAGGCGCGCTGATGGGCCAGCAGCCCGCTGCAATGAATGCCGGATTCGTGGCGAAACACCGCTGAGCCCACGACGGGTTTGTCGGGGCTGAGCGGCCGACAGGAAACTCGAGCTACAAGGTCGCTTAACCCGACCAGGTGGCGGGGGTCCACACCGCAGTCCCGGTTCAAGGTAATGCGCGAGGCCATGACGACTTCCTGGAGCGAAGCATTGCCGGCGCGCTCTCCCAGGCCGTTGACGGTGACGCTGGCAAACCTGGCTCCAGCAGCCAGCGCGGCGATCGTGTTGGCCGTCGCCATGCCCAGATCATTGTGGCCGTGGAATTCGAGCGGCAAAGCCGGGGTCTCCCTGCGCAAGCGGCTGATAAGGTCTCCGGTCTGCAACGGGTTCAGCAGCCCCACGGTGTCCGCGATACGCAGCCGGCTCAATCCCGACTCCTCGGCCACATGCGCGAACTCGCTGAGAAACGATCGGTCAGCCCGCGAGGCATCCTGGGCGCCCACGGAGAGTTGCTGGAAGACACCCTGGAATTCCCCGGCCAGTTCCGTCATGGTCCGAAGCACCCAATCGTGGTTTCGTTTCCAGGCGCGCAGGTGCAGTTCCGAAACGGGCAGTGAAAAGTGCGCGCCATGAACGCGGCAGGCCGCCGCGGCGAGAAGATCTTTACGCACAGCCCGGCACCAGGTCGTCAGGCGCAAGGGCAGGCCGAGGTCGCTGACGGCGTTGATGTCGTCCCGCTCGGAGGCGCCCATGGCCGGGATGCCAATCTCTATCTCGGGCACCCCCGCGCGTGCCAGGGCCGAGGCGACGGCCTGCTTCTCGGCGCGGGAGAAGCATACGCCGGCGGTCTGTTCGCCGTCTCGCAGGGTGGTATCAATCAGGGTGACAGGAGACATTGGCCTGGCAGCCGGATTCAATCTTTGATCAGATAATCCTCCGCCACGCGGTCCTCTTCAATGGCATCCAGGATGGAATCGATTGCCTGCTCGTTGATACCCTGGTACCAATGGCCGGAAGGATAGTCGATCATGACAGGGCCTCGCGCGCACAGGTTCATGCAGCCGGTCATGGAAACCTCCACGCCGTCGAGCATCCGATCCTGCACCTCATTTTGCAGATAGGAGAGCAACGCGATGGATTGTTTCTTGTGGCAGATACCCTGGGGCTCGCCGCCGGCGCGGACGCTGCCGCAGATAAACAGATGATGTTTTGGTTTAGTCATGGGAGTCGTTGATTCTTTGTAGTTTAAACGGTAACGAAAAAGTCATCCGCAGCCCGAGCCGTCTCCTTTGCAGCTCGAGCCGATGCCGCAGCCACGGAACTGGCGCGCCATCGGAGACGGAACCGGTCGACCCGAGAAGACAGCGGCCAGGCCTTCCTCGATCAAACCCTCCATTTGGACGATCTTCAGCCCCGTGGCTTCCAGGATGCGGCAGGGATTGGAGCCGGCGGCCGATACGAGGAGCGCCTGGCAATCCTGAAGGGCCGTGCCAAGCTGCAGCCAGCGATCATCGCCAGTCCCGCGCTCGGGGGCCGACCGGCGTTCAACACAGCGGAACCGATCAGGCGCGCCAGGTTCCTGGCCGAAAATGAGGAATTGCGCCGCCTCACCCAGGTGCTGATTGACCAGGGCCCCCTCCATGGTCGCCACGGCGATATAGGGCCGCATCGGCTCCAGACCGCATGCGGATTCCTGGATCAGCCGGCCAGTTTCTTCGATGTTGTCTTCGCCCACCAGGCCGGCTGCGTCAGCCCGGCAACGGGAGCAATGGGTCATCTGAGCCAGGAAACGTTCGGACATGAATCGGACACGGGCGACCATCTTGCCGTCCGGCTGGCCTAAGGCGTGGAAGGGCGTCCCGGCCACGGGCAGCAGCGGCAGGCAGTTCATAATGTCAGCTCCGAACTCGGCGACCATCCGCGCCACTTCGGGGATATGGTCGTCATTGACGCCCGGCAGGATGATGGAATTGACCTTTACGAGAATGCCGTGGGCTTTAAGCGCCTGGAGAGCGGCAAGCTGGCGCTCCACCATGAGTTTTCCCAGCGCCTCGCCGCGGAACACGCGCTTTTGGAACCGGCCCCAGGCATAGACACGCGCGGCAATGGCCGGATCGATGCCGTTGATGGTTAGCGTGACATGGCTCAGACGAAGTTCGGCCAGGGCCGGGACATGTTCGACCAGCTCCAAGCCGTTGCTGGCCAGGCAGAGCAGAACCTTGGGGTAGCGCTCCCGGACCAACCGCAAAGTGGCGAGGGTATCCTCCGCGTTGGCCATGGGATCGCCGGGACCGGCAATGCCGACGACAGCAATATCACCGCGTTTAGCCGTTAGCTTTTCGAGATAGCCTAAAGCCTGCTTTGGGGTCAGCACCGCGGAGGTCACGCCCGGACGGCCTTCGTTGAGGCAATCCATACGCCGGTTGCAGAAGTTGCACTGCACATTACAGCGCGGCGCCACCGGCAAATGCACCCGCGCCGTCTGGTGAGCCACGGAGCGGTTGAAGCAAGGGTGATTCTGAAGCGAAAGGGCCGGCTCGTTCATAGGTAGCTGTACCCCGTTTCTGAATCGTCCTGGCAGCGCTCAAGGAGGGTGTTGACAAGCTGATCGAACAGCCGTTGCGCGCCGCGATAGCCCAAGTGCAGCACCCGTTGGCCGCCGATCCGGTCGTGAATCGGGAAGCCCACCCGCACGAGCGGCACCTCCAGCTCGCGCGCCAGCGAATAGCCTTTGCTGCTGCCAATGAGCAGGTCCGGCTTGAGCGCGCGGGCATGGTCGGCGATTTTTGCGTGATCGGCGCCCTCCAGCACCATCCACCCGCTGATGTCCACATCGGTTGCCACTTCTCGCAGACAAGCCTCAAACGCGCCGAATCGTGCTCCGGTGGCGCAAAGGACTGGCGCGATCCCGATCTCGCTCAGAAATGAAGCCAGGCCGACGACCAAATCCGGATCCCCATAGACCGCCGCCCGCTTGCCGAAAACGTACTTGTGCCCATCCACCATCGCGTCGATCAACCGGCCGCGCTCGGCATCCAATCGTTCCGGAAGCGACTTGCCGGCGACCTTTTCCAGTTCAGCAACGAAGCGGTCGGTCTCGCGCAAGCCGATCGGCAACCCCAGCCGCAGCCGGGGCACATTAAATTGCTTCTCCAGCCAGCCCGCCGCCGTCTCCGATTTCAGGGCCAAGGCGCGTCCAAACTCGAAGCTGGCCGCGGCCCCAGCCATCTGCGCCACGGCTTTCAGCGGCGTGCCGCCGGTTTGGATGCGGTGGTATTCGCTCCAGGTTTGACCGTCGAGAGTGTCGGAATAGTCCGGCAACATGGTCGCCGACAGGTCGAACGCAGCCATGAACTCCTTCAGGTGGCGCAAGTCCTCCGGTGAAACAAAGCCCGGCAGCAGATTGACTCCTCCGTGCCGAGCGGTGGCCTCAGCAAAACGGCGCACTACCGCCAGCACCGTCGCATGGAAACCCTCGATGTGTGTCCCCGCATAACTGGGGGTTGCGACATGGATCAGCGGAGGAGGTGGAACTTCCGCGCGGCGAGCAAAATCATCCAGAATGCGCGGCACATCTTCGCCAATCGTTTCGGCCAGGCAGGTGGTCGCCACGCCAATGGCCGCGGGACTATATTGCTGGGCGATGTTGGCTAAGCCGGCCTGCAGATTGTTAGCGCCGCCAAAAATCGTGTCCTCTTCGCTGAAGCTGGAGGAACCGATATCGACCGGTTCACGGAAATGGCTGATCAGGTAGCGCCGGATGTAGGTGGCGCAACCCTGGCTGCCGTGGAGGAACGGCACACAACCTTCGAGTCCGCTAAAGACGACACACGCTCCAAGCGGCGCGCAAAGCTTGCATGCGTTGCGAGTGGCGGCGGTTGGGGTGGGACCAACCGCAACCGTCCCAGGTGCCTGGCAGGAGGAAGCCAACCCCCGGTCCTCCGCCGTGCCAAACCCATGATTCTCTTCATTTGATCCGCTCTGAATCATTACGCCCCACCCCCTTGCAGAAGTGATGCCAACAAAAACGCATGCGCGTCAAAACGCCCGCAGTGCGGGAAAAGCCCGGAAAATGAGAGAATTCCGGCTCTAGTCGATTGGCGCGGCCCAATCTGACCGCGCGGCAAACCCTACATTCTTGTGGCTTTGCGCGCCCTGACCGACACCACGGTAGGAGTTCGGATCCATGGAATGATGGGTGGTTTTGAGGCGTGCATTATTGGTTGGCGAGGAAAAAATATTTTGCCATTTATGCCGTCCTTAAGTTGGCGTGGGTTGGCACAGGTTGGCGATGGGTTGGCGTACTGGAACGGCGCCCAATGACCTTTAGCCGCTGAAGGGAAGGACAAATCCCCCTCACCCCACCCTCTCCCAAATGGAGAGGGCACGTGGCGCCGAGGGACCACTGGGCCAAAGTCAACGTGGAATTTGACAGTTTTCTCGGGCATTTTGCGTAAGTAGTTGAGCGGCAACGGTCCGAGGTGAGTGTTTTCAAAATGTGAAGGGGAAATTGTAAAGAAAATGTCCAATTCTGTCGCGCCAGGAAAAGCCCAGGAGCAGGGGAAGCGATG
>Ga0181517_10000305_pt1 | contig 69512 bp, 65 predicted proteins | sample PEATcosm2014_Bin_31_FD_119748 | JGI IMG/M metagenome (GOLD analysis project Ga0181517, IMG submission 119748) | Peatland microbial communities from MTU Mesocosm Facility, Houghton, MI, USA - PEATcosm2014_Bin01_30_metaG | ecosystem: Environmental > Terrestrial > Soil > Wetlands > Peat | place... | reverse complement strand
GTGCCCCAGGTCCCTCGCTTTTGGGGACCTGGGATAGCACAAACCCCTCTTTGCCACAGATCACTCCGGGAAAACGCCGAAGGGCAGAGGAAAAATAATTGCGGTTGGCTTGTTGCCTCGCTGGAGATTACCTCCAAACCCAACTGACCGGGCGCGGCCCATGTCCCACCAACCACAAATGAGCGGGTGCCCCAGGTCCCTCGCTTTTGGGGACCTGGGATAGCACAAACCCCTCTTTGCCACAGATCACTCCGGGAAAACGCCGAAGGGCAGAGGAAAAATAATTGCGGCTGGCTTGTTGCCTCACTGGAGATTACCTCCAAACCCAACTGACCGGGCGCGGCCCATGTCCCACCAACCACAAAGGAGCGGGTGTCCCATGTTCGACCAACCCAAATGCGCGGGTGCCCCAGGTCCCTCGCTTTTAGGGACCTGGGATAGCACAAACCCCTCTTTGCCACAGATCACTCCGGGAAAACGGTGAAGGGCAAAGGAAAAATAATTGCGGTTGGCTTGTTGTCAATCCGGACATTACCCAAAACCCAACTTACCGGGCGCAAAAGACCGCCCGCACTTTTTGCGTAAAATTACCCTCCGGTGGCGCACAATTTGAGATAGCTTCCAGGGTAGGAGAAGCTCGAATCGGCCCTCGCCAGCCGCCGGCCCCCACCATAGGCGCTAAACCTAAGGGGAGGACGAAAATGGTCGGCCTGAGTACAACATGTGTGGTCGTCAAATCGGCTACCGAACGAAATATTGGGGCCGAAAATCATTAAGTTAGCCCTTAGACCCCACCCCTCCCCCACTTTTGCCGCAACCCCTCGAAAAGAAAAGAATTAGCTCAAAAACACCCGTTTTGCCCCCTCCAAACAAAGAACTTACCACCCATGCCAGGCAGCCTCACTCTCGACGCCCCAAAACCCGGCCGAGGGTGCCCCCGGACCTCAATTGCCAGGAAGAAGTCCGCACGGGGCTTATAAAATGAGGGACGAAAGGGCGCACGGTTCAAGCGCACGCGGGGTTAACGAGACAGATATGGCGAGTTTGCAGGGACGGATTGCGCTGGTAACCGGGGCGTCGCAGGGGATTGGCCGCGCATGCGCGCTGGAACTGGCGCGGGCCGGAGCCACGGTAGCTTTGGCGGCCAGGAACGAGGCCAAACTGGCCGAAGTCGCCGCGGAGATCGAAGCGGCTGGCGGCCAGGCTGCCGCCTTTGCCCTGGATGTGGCCAGCGAGGACTCCATCAAGGCTGGTGCCAAAGCAGTGCTGGAGCGCTTCGGCAAGGTGGAGATCCTGGTGAACAATGCCGGCATCACCCGCGATGGCCTGATGATGGCCATGAAGCGCGCCGACTGGGACGATGTGCTGGGCACCAACTTGACCGGCGCGTTTCTGCTCACGCAGGCCGTGCTGCGTCCCATGCTGAAGAACCGGGGGGGCCGGATCATCAATATCTCAAGCGTGGTGGGCCGCACCGGCCAGGGCGGCCAGGTGAACTACGCGGCCAGCAAGGCCGGCCTGATCGGGATGACGCGGTCGCTGGCTCGCGAAGTGGCCTCCCGCGGAATCACCGTGAATGCCGTGGCCCCGGGCTACATTGAGACGCCCATGACCGCAGTGCTGGACGAGAAGCTGCGCACAGCGATGCTGGCTACCATTCCGCTCGGCCGCGCAGGAACCGACCTGGAAATTGCGCAGTCGGTGGCCTTTCTGGCCTCGGACGCGGCGGGATACATTACCGGGCACGTGCTCGACGTAAACGGCGGCATGTTCATGGGCTGAAGCGCCGGGCGCACTGGCTCCGCCGCCAAACCGGCAGGGGATCGTTTCATAAATTGTGGCCAATGCCAGCGATAAACCGGCTACCGGGAGGCCAGATCTTCCTCCGGCAGCAACTCGTACGACACGAATGCCACCTTCTTGCTGTCCGGCGACCAGGACGGAACGTTCGCGGTTCCCTGGCCTCCGAAGAGCTTGGCCAGGACAGTGATCTTCTTGTCCTTGAGCGACATGAGCTTCAGTTCCACATCCTTGTTCGGCGGATGGCCGGTGACGCTCTTGTCGTAGGAGAGATAGACCATCCACTGGCCGTCGGGTGAGACATGCGGGAACCAATCGTTGCTCTCGCTGAAAGTCACTTGTTCCTGGTTTGAGCCGTCGGGCTTCATGCGCCAAATCTGCATCTGGCCGGTGCGATTGGAGTTGAAGTAGATCCGTGCGCCGTCGGGTGAGTAGTCCGGGCATTCATTGTCACCCGGTGCCGAGGTTACCCGGGTTTCGTCGCCGCCTTCAACGGGGATGGTAAAGATGTCGAATTTCCCGTCGCGCACCGCGGCAAAGGCCAGCCTCTTTCCGTCCGGCGACCAGCCATGCCAGTAGGACGGGCCATCCTTCGTCACCAGCCTGGGCGTGCCTCCGGCTGCGGGGACGATGTAGATCTGCGACTTTTTCAACTCATCCGACGTGTCACTGATGGCCAGCATGTTTCCGTCTGGCGAGAAGCCGTGATCGTCGTTGCATTTGTTTTGAGGAGTTGTGGGAATGATTGTTGGCTCCGAACTGCCCAGTGCCAACCGGCGGATGAGGCCGTCTTGGTTGAAGATGAAAGCCTTGCCGTCGCGGCTCCAGTTGGGCGCCTCAAAGTGCGCCTCGGCAACATATTGCACACGCCGGTCGCCGGATACGGGAACCGCCTCCAGCGAACTCACCAGGACGGTGTTTCCCGTCGCGGGCTTGAGCTGCTTGAGAGCCACATTGGAGAAGATGGCCTTCTCGACTACGTCCTTGTCGTGCGAGCAGACGCCGATGCCGATATAAAAGTCACTCCCAAGCGGCAATTTTGTGGCTGCGCCGGATGGATGGAGAATGCCGTCCGCCCCGGAGACGAACGCGTAGATAAAGTCGCCGCGCTTCTCGATGCGCACCATCTTCGGAGCGGCGACATTGGTCTGCACCTCGGCCATGTTGCCGCCGGTCGTGTCGCGGAACTGGAGCGACGTGAGGCCGTCGCCGTGTACGGCCAGGTCTGAGGCAATCGAGTTTGCATCCAGGGTCTTGCGAATCATCAGCACCCCTTTGCGATGGCTGTTGCCTGTGGCGCCAACGAAGGTGATGCTGGCGGTCAGCGACACATCGCCCGACATCTTCCTCCATGCGAAATGGAAGTCATCCTCTCCGAACCACATGTTCTCGCCGCTGCCGGAAACGGTGTAGGTGAAGTGCGCCTGATCGAACTCCGCGGAGCCGGGGTGCAGCACCGTGCCCACGTCCTGATGGCCCTGGAAGACGCCAACATGCTCGCCGTGTTCGGCCTGCGCCGGCGTGCTGTAAAGCGCGAGAGCGGCGAAAACGGTGAGACAGCCGAGGATGCGAAGCGAGCAAGCGGACATGGAGTTGATCCTCTCTGAACTACAGTGCGCGGAAGGTACGCCCGCCCCGCGTCGCCTACGAGAATATCGCATTCGTTTGGCTTGAGATTTGCTGTGCCGGCTAGCGCTCTAAATCCCCAGGCGCGATTTCAGGATGCGCACCCGGTCGCGCGCCACGGGCAGTTGCGTGTGCTGCGCGTCTTTCAGTGTGAGCACAACCTTGCCGGCAAACCAGGAGTTCACCTCGTGGATGCAATCCACATTGACCAGCGCGGAGCGGTGGATGCGCAGAAAGCGTGCCGGGTCAAGCCGCCGCTCTAGTTCAACAATGGTCTGATCGACGGAGTGGCGATGGCCGCCAACAACTGCATACGTGAGCTTGTCCTGGGCAACGAAGTGCGTGACGGCGTCGAGATCGAGAAAAGAAATGCGCTCACCTACCCGCGAAGCGATACGGTGCGGATAGTCGAGTTGTCCGCCCTTCAGCGACGCGGCGAGCTGTTTGAGCAAGGCAGGCAGATCGGGATTCCGCTGCCAATCCGGGCGGGGAGTTTGCTGCAACCGGTTCAACTTGGTGAGAGCACGCTCAAGCTGTTCCGCTTCGACCGGCTTGAGCAGGTAGTCGATGGAATTTACTTCAAAGGCCCGCAGCGCGTATTCGTCGAATGCGGTGGTGAAGATGACCAAAGGTTGCTCCGGCAGGCGCGAGAGCAACTCGAAGCCGTTCATGCCCGGCATTTGAATATCAAGGAAGAGGATGTCGATGGAGTTAGCCGTCAGAAACTCGAGCGCCTGTGCCGGATCGGTCGCGCTGCCGGCAATGCGGAGATTTTGAAAGCTGCCCAGCAGCCGCTGGAGCCGCTCAATCGCCAGCGGTTCGTCATCCACAAGGTAAGCGCGAAGCTGAGTTTCGTCCATGAGTTGGTCCTTCCTATGCCGGTTTCTCAAGCGGGAAAGGTCAGGCTGACGGTGGTCTTCTTGTCTTCGCAAGTTACCTCAAGCTGACCGGCATCCCCAAATAGTAGCTCAAGGCGGGAGATGAGATTGCCGAGGCCATGCTCGGGGTTAATGGCGTCGAGCGAGAAGCCTGGGCCGTCGTCGATCACTTCAAGCCGGACCCGGCCGGAGTGATTCGCGCCGGTTATCTTGATCGTCGATCCCTGAGCGCTTTGGGAAACAACGTGCTTCACCGAGTTCTCCACCAGGGATTGAAGTGCGAGCGGCGGGACATTTACATCCTTGAGAGAATCCGGTACAGCGATCTCATAATTCAACCGCGAGCCGAAACGCGTCTTCTCAATTTCGAGATAGTCGCGCACGATCTTGAGTTCCTGGCTGAGCGGCACCAAGCCGCTTTGATTGGAATTGAGTGAGAAGCGGAGCAGCGAAGCCAGTTTGCCCACGGTGTCTTCAGCGCGCTTGGGGTCAGAAGGGATAAGCGCGGCGATCGAGTTGAGCGTGTTGAAGAGGAAGTGAGGATGGATGCGGGACTCGAGCGAGGAGAGCCGCGCCTCGGCCAGCAGTTTGTAGGCGCGCTCCTGCTCGACCTGCCTTGTGCGGAGTTCGAGCGTGGCCGCCTGGAGCTTGGAGCGCAGAGTTTCAAACGTCTTGATGCCAAGGCCGACCATGAGCGTAATGACGATACTAATGGGATAAGAAGAGCGGAACTCAAGCCAATACTCGCCAGGCCGCACTACTCCGGCTAATTGCAAAAGAAGACCGCCAACAAGAGTCCCGGCTGTGGCAGTGCAGAGCAGTAAAACTGAGTCCACGACAAAGATGAGGCGCGGTATCCGGCTGGAATAGCGGTAAGCAACCAAGGTAAGAACGATGGCCGATGGCGGCCCAATCAGTGCGGAATAGAGAAACGTGATAACCAGTTCCGCGCCGCTCTCTGAGAGTCGGGTGCGGCCCAGCGAAAGAAAAATTGCCAGACACAGCAGCGCGACGCCAGGCACAATCCACAGCATCTTGAAGAAAACTCGCGCGATCAGAGGGCTTGTGTTCTCGTATGCCGGAGTGCAGGTTGCAGCGTTTAATTCATTCATAACTGGAAACGAACCCCCAATGAAGTAGCCGTTGAATACGGTGTCGCGCCATAGTCTGAAGTGATTGCGCCGTGCGGGATCTCGAGATGCAGATAGGCAGAGAAGCGGTTGCCGAATCTGCGGTTGGCGTCGAAAGCAGCAACGTAACTATGGTCGTTCAGGTTAGTCACAACGTAGGCGCCCAGGTCCCACTCTTTCCAGCCGGGCAGTTCGCGCAGGCGGCTCTTGGCGGCGTTGAAGAATGCATAGTTCTGGCGGCCTGCAAGTGGCGACACGGTCATGTCCCGATAGTAAGGGATGTTGGGCGGGGTAAAGTACTCTCCGATAAAGGTAACTCCGGAAGCAGTGGTGTATTTTGCGCCCATCAGAACCGCACCTTGCTCGCGCCATGCGGCTTCGCCATGCACCTCCCAGGCCTGGCCGAAGACGCGCGTAAAAGTCGTCGCGCCAAAAGTGTCTCCGCCGCGGTCGTGGCCCGCGATGAGCGAAGTGTCGAATCCATGCACCAGAACGTTATACCGGAAGGCCGACGTGTCACGCAGGTTTGTGTTGGCGGGCGCGAGGAATGCCGTGGACCAGGCCGCGGTCAGCGCGTGGCGGCCTTTAACCCAGTCGGCCTTGACCATGTCGCGGCCCTGGTTGAGATTCAGGCGGTCGGTGGGGTTGGTGGGGTCGCGCGGCGGATCGAGCACGCCGGCCGCGGTGAAGGCATAGCCCGTTCCCCAGCGCACCATTTTGCGCCCGGCCAAAAAATCGAAGTCGCCGGCGGAAAGCCCCGCATAGCTCTCGCGCACCAGCAACCGGCAGCTGGTGCCGTTGTAGCTATCGGCAACGCCGATCAGGCTTGCGGAAACGGTGACTCGCTCGTGATAGCGCATGGTGGCCTTGGGCTCAATGAGGAGCTGGTTGAGAAACCCGGGAATGGGCGCCCGCAGATTGCTGTAGAGGGTGGCGTCATCAATGGTTGCAAAGGAGTAGCGGAATTCGTAAGGGCGTTCCGGCGTCGGAGTGTCCTGCGGAGCAGAGTCCTGCGCCGCGGCGAGAGCCGTGAGCATGAGGAGAACCGGCAGTGTGAAGAAATGTTTCATGGTTTTGACTCATGCTCGCGTGGACTTCGATAGGGGGCTTTTGAAATTCGTGGTTTCCCAAGTCTCAAAAGCGAGACCTGGGGCACCCGGCATTCGCGGCAAGACTGCATCAGAACCTGTCTGTTCGCGTTTGGTTGAAGAGTTTGTCGGGCAATTCGCGCGGGGCGGCTCCATTGTATTCAAGCACGCTGTGCGAGTTATGCCGGATCTCGTCGTAGAGCGTGAGCTTGTGCAACTGCATCCGCCCGCTGATCTCCGCGTATTCGTCGAATGTTGCCGACTTGATGTGTTTACCGGATGTGAGATAGAACTCGGCCTTGACCGGCCGCGCATCCTGAACACGCAGCCAGTAAAGGATGCGCTGGTACGTTGAGCCTTTCCGCTTGGCGGTTAGGTCGAGCACGTAGCACTCGTCTGCGCCGACTTTCTCAGTGCGCACATAAACGGGCGAGTAATCCACTGCGTAATTGGTGCGGGCCACGTCACCGTTTGAGGCGTCGCCGCTGAGCCGCTCCAGAGGCGTGATGCGGATCGGCCGGCTGGTGTCAGGCAAATAGATCCACATATCGTCGCCCAGCATCAGCAGGTGGCGCCCCTTGTCGCGCGGGCTCATGAACTCGACATAGGTTCTGTCGGTGCCCTTCTGTGAGACTTCGTAGAGCCTCTCCTCATCAGACTTGCCCGATTCGTAGTTGGTGATTTTGACCCGCACCACGTAGGCCGGCCAGCCGTTGCGGTAAGTGTCGGAGTGCTTCAGCAGCGCTTCCGCGTCCGGAACAGCGGCGCGGCCGTGCACGCAACTGGCCAGGATGAGAAGAACCACAGCGACAAGAAGGATCGTGCGTAGCAGACATCTAGACATGGGCCAAAGCCTCCGATATTTGGAGCCGTGATGCGCGCACCGCCGGCAGGATGGACGCGAGCGCGAGTGAGACAACAACCAGGACGGATGAACCGATCATCATGGCAGGCACGTGGAGAACCTTGAAGGGCATGTCATGGGTGTACCCGGGCGGCGGGGGCAGGTGCAGGCCCGATGAATTCAGCAGCGCGCCGAGCAGATTACCGGCCACTAGGCCAAACACAGCGCCCATCACTCCAAGCAGCGTGGCCTCAACCATGAACAGAGCCACGATCCACGCGCGCGGTGTTCCCATGGCCAGCATGGTGCCGATTTCGCGTGTACGTTCCATCATGGCCATCAGCAGCGTGTTGACGCTGGACAAAAGCACCATGAAGAAGACGATCACCCCCATGAAGAGGAAGATGCCGTTGAACATGGTGTTCACCTGCTTGTAATAGGTCGCCAGGTCGATCCATTTCTTAAGGGTCAACTCTTGCGGCATGCCGTGCAGGCGCGGCAGGATTTCGGCATAGGCCTGGTCGGTGTGTTCCGTGGCATCCAGGCCAATTACTAGATTGGTGACGCGATCACTTGAAAGCAGGCGCTGGGCCGCGGGGAGAGTGATGCGAATATAGCGTGCATCCAACTGGGCCACGCCAGAGTTCACGATTCCCACAATCTGCACATCGACGCCGTTGAGCGCGCCGTCTGAGGTCATGGCCAGGATAGTCAACCCATCGCCAACCTTGACGCTCATTGACTTGGCCAGGCCGACGCCGATCAGCGCCTCGACCTCGCCTGTCGGCCGGGGATCAAGATCGCGGCCGGAGACCACATTGGTTACGAATCCCAGGCTCTTCTCCGCGTTGGGGTCGACGGCGCTGCCCATGAAGCCGGCGGCCTTTGATCCGTTTGAGACCATGCCATAAAAATCGATGCGGGGAGCAACACCACGCACATGCTTCACTGAGCCCACATTGGCTGCGACCTGCCGCCAATTTTCGATTCCTGTATCGAGTACGCGCACTTCATCGCGGCGGAAGTAGTCGGCCGTGAAGATTTGCAAATGCCCAAGGCCGTTATTGATGGTGCTTTCGCGCAGGCCGTGGGTCATGAAGGCAAAATAGCCGCCGGCCAGCAGCAGCCCGGCCACGCCACCGCCAACCATGAGCAGGGTCATCACGGTGCGCCGCCGATTGCGAAATACATTACGAAAGGCGAGAAGCAAGAACTTGCCCATGGCTGCCTCCTTCAGTAATAGCGTCAGAAACTACTTGTCCGTCGCACAGCGTAACGATGCGGTCAGTGTGCTCCAGCAGCCGGGCGTCGTGCGTGGAAAAGATAAAAGTGAGGCCGAGCCGGCGGTTGAGGTCGTGCATCAGGTCGATCAGTTGGGTCGCGTTTTTGGTGTCCAGGTTTGCGGTGGGCTCGTCGGCCAGCACCAGCGCCGGGCAATGCACAATGGCGCGAGCCACGGCCACGCGCTGGCGTTCTCCGCCTGAGAGCAAGTCGGGGCGGTGATTGGCGCGAGCGCTCAGGCCAACGCTTTCCAGCGCGCCTGCCACTCGTTTGCGGCGCTCACCGACGCTGACTCCCTGCACCAGCAGCGGAAACTCGACGTTCTCTGCCGCGGTGAAGACGGGAATGAGGTTGAAGGTCTGGAATACGAAGCCAATCTTCTCGCGGCGTAGCGCTGTCATACGGTTTGGCTTCAGGCTTGACGTGTCCACGCCATCCACCAGAATGCAGCCCGCTGTCGGCTTGTCGATGCAGCCGATGAGGTTCAGGAGCGTCGATTTGCCGCTTCCGCTGGGGCCTGAGATGGCCAGGAATTCCCCCGCGCAGACGCGCAGGCTGGCCTGGTCGAGGGCGTTCACATAGCTGTGGTCCATCGGGAATCGCCGGGTAACCGATTCCACGCTGATCAGTTCTGCTGTTTCACTCATCACGGTGGCTGCTCTCCTTCCCGGAGTTTGCTGTCTTCAAGGAAGGTAGCCGAAGATCTGTCAGGAGGTCGCGCGATCTCGGACAGGAGGCATGAAAAGCAGATGAAAGGCGCAGGGTGGCGGATGAATCGCGGGCAGAGATGGGAAGGCCCCATCTTCTGCGCCGGTCTACTGCGCAAAAGATAGGGCCTTCGCGGAAGGGATGTCTGTCTATTTGGGTTGGGCGTCGGCCGGGGGAGTCGTGGAGGCTGGAACACTGGGCGCCTGCAGTGGCGGCATGCCCATCACCATCACTTTGGCGGCCACAAAGGTTCCGTCCTTCTGGGCGCCTTCTACGCGCATCATGTCGCCCACCTGCACGTCCGCAAGGGTAATGGGATCGCGGCGCTTGCGGAAGGTGGTGTTCTCATCGGCCACAAAAGTGTGCGCAGCGTTGTCCATGGCGCCCTGCAATGTAACACTTGTGCCGCTTATGGCTGTGACCTTGCCCTGCAACCAGGTCTTGCCGTAGTTGGCCTGCATCTCACGCAGCATCTTGGCCCGTTCCGGATCAATGAGCAGAACAACCATGGCGCCAACGCTCTTGGCGGCAGGGTCAACCTGGCCGAGGGCGGCAATCGGGTCGCCTACCTTGATGTCAGTGGGCTTAAGCTGCACGGGCGCGGCCATGGCATTGGCGCCGGTTTGAGGGGCCTGTCCGGGCACGGAGCGCGGCGCGGGCTGCTTCATGATGCGCGTATTCGCGCTGAAGCTGACGGTATAGATTTCGCCTGCATCGTTCTTGATGGTGTAGTGGTCGGCGGCCACCGCGGTGACCGTACCCTGTACGCCACGCCCTGGAGCCATGCCGGGCCTGCCGCCGGGGCCCATGCCGCGGCCGCGCGGCGTGTTGGGTTGCAGGCTTTGCCATCCGCCGGGACCTACGCCGGGGGTTTGAAGCGGAGGTGGGGCAGTGGTTGCATCCTGGGCATTTGCTGCGCTGAGTGCAAGCCCGATAAAGATTGCGGGGAGTATTCCGGCTTTCATTTGAACTCCTGTGGAGAAACGATGTTCCCCTCCTAGGATAGACGCAGAAGAATCACTGGAGTTCGCAAGGTCCGGCCAGCCGCGCTATGGGGTTCGCTGGGCGGCGATCAGTTCTTCGAAGGCTGGAATGCCGCGCAAGCTGGCGAATTCAAGGTCGGCAATAATCTTGCTGGGGTTGGTGTATCCCTCGTTGAGCGCCAGGCGCAGGTAGTCGATTGCCCGGGCGTTCATGCCGGCGCGAACGCAACTCTTGGCCATGTAGTAGTTCATGGCCCCACGATCCTTCGTAGACGAAGGGTTATCGATCTTGGGGCTGTTCTTGTTTTCAAAAATCATGGGATCGAGGGCCAGCGCGATCTGGTAGGCTTCAACGCCTTTTTTGTATTTGTGCTGGGCCATCAGGGCGGTCCCCAGGTTCTTTTCAGTGACGGCGGACTTGGGTTGAATCTTGAGCGATTTGCGGTACATTTTCTCGGCGGCGCCGTAAAGCCTTTGCGAATCGAAAACGGTGCCCAGGTTGTTCATCACCTGGGCATTGCCCGGGTCAAGTTTGAGCGATGCCTGGTAGCACCGCAAAGCTTCATTTACGTTGAACATCATCTGGTAAGCGATGCCCAGCTTGTTATAGAGGGTGGCTGAATCTCGCGGCCCCTTTTTGTAGGCTTCGATGGCGGCCTGATAGCGCTGCTCTGCCATGAGCGTGTCGCCAAGGTCTTCAGGGGTTGCCGGAACCGATGCGGGCGCGGCCGCCGGCTGCGGGAGCGCCGTCGCCGGGTTCTGCGCGGAAGGCTGAGTGGGAGTTTGCGCAACGACGCTCTGCCCCATGGCGAGAGATGCCAGCAGCGGGAAACAAAGCAGCAAACGGCGTTTATCGATCCTCAACATATTTCCTCCTGTCGAAGGAACAGGGGCGACAAACGTGCATCATCGTCTATTGAGAATTAGAGCATCAAACCAGCACTTGCGGCGAACAAACGCCCAACTTGGGGGTTACATGGCCAGCCGGCAGGAAATGTAACCCCGCCAGCCTTGGAGGAACCGTTTCGCCCGCACCTGTTTGACTATTTACGTTAGCGTCCGGCAGCCGGTTCGGCTTGCTTTTGCATCTTCATGACGGGCTTGTCGATGCGCACCAGCAGAACATCGTGGCTGGCCATCTCGAGGGGCTGGTTATCGGTGAGGGTGATGGATTTGCCGGTCCAAAGGTCCTTGCCCGCCTGCGCGCCCTCAAGTCCCAGCCGGGCCAGGCTCAGGTGGAAGGGATGCGAGGCGTAGCGGCCGTTGTCTGCCGTGTTGAAGACGGCAATGGCCAGCGCGCCGCCGGCCAGATGACGCGTCCAGACTTCGACTTCGCCTTCGGAGTAGCCCCGGGAGCCCTGTTTTCCCAACTTGTCCTGGTCAATGGCGATCACGTCGCGATTGGTAAGGATGGCCTTGATTTCAGGCTTCATGTTGGGCAGGTCGTTGCCGGCCAGTAACGGCGAAGCCAGCATGGCCCACAGCGAAAAGTGAGAGCGGTTTTCTTCGAGCGTCAGCTTGCCGTTGCCCACCTCGAGCATGTCGGGATCGTTCCAGTGGCCGGGGCCTGCGTAGCGCTCCAGGCCATCCTGGCTGAAGCCGATCACCGCAATGCGGTCCCAGGTCGGGTTCACGTCACCCGTGGTGCGCCACAGGTTGCCGCCTGCCGCCGGAGCCCACTCCCACGGCGCATCCCATCCATACTGGCAGAATGAGTAGACGATCGGCCGTCCAGTGGCCTTCAGCGCTTTGCCCATCTTCACATAGGCGGCCTGCATAATGCGCATCTGCTCGGCTTTGTCGTTGGGGGCCTGTTTTTCCATCACTTCCGGAATAAAGCTGCAGGCGTCGTATTTCAAATAATCGATGCCCCAATCGGCGTACATCTTGGCGTCCTGCGCTTCGTGGTCCAGCGAACCTGCGTAGCCGCCGCAAGTCTTGGGGCCGGGGCCGGAGTAGATGCCGATCTTCAGACCCTTGGAGTGGACATAGTCGGCCAGCGCCTTCATGTCAGGGAACTTGGAGTTGGTGTGCAGAACGCCGTTCGCATCGCGCTCCCCCTCCCAGGTGTCGTCGATATTCACGTAGATGTAGCCAGCGTCCTTCATGCCTGTGGCCACCATCTGGTCTGCCGCGCCTCGGATGTCTTTGTCGGTGACCTTGTCAAAGAAGAAGTTCCAGCTATTCCATCCCATGGGCGGCGTCTGTGCCACTCCCCGCGGTGCGGCCAACCGCGTCTTCGGCATCACCTTCGATGGAGCCGGCTTACTGGCGGGAGTTTGCGCAACGGTGGTCAACGATGAAAGTGCGAGAACGGCGACGGAGAGCAAAGCGGAAAAGCGCATGATTCAATCCTCGTTGGAAACGATTTCAGTGAGAATTCTATCCCCGTGCAATGCTTTCAGCAATCAATCTCCGTGCTTTGCTGGTGTTCTGTCTCCGAAGTTCTCGCCATAATCATCACTGTCATTCTGAGTGAACGGGGCCCCAAACGCCGTTCAGTTTGGGGGTGGTGAACGAAGAATCTGCTTTTGCCTTCTCGTAGTTCTGATAGGAACTTTTGGGACACAATACTAGGATCGATCTTTATGGAGGCGATTTATGGCTCATGAACCGGCAGCGGAGAGCGCATTCAACGCCACGATTGCTCCGTGGCTCTCGGTGCACGGCTGGCGCGTGGGCCGCCTCATCAATCCCTTCGGGCACCATTGGGAGATTGGCAAGGAGACTGCCTGCCCGGTTGCTGTAAGCTAACCCGTAAAGCGTGCAGTGGACCATGGCGACCCAGGCAAACCATCCCGAACGTAACAAACAGAAGACGGCGGCACGCCTGTGGCTGCATCTCGGCGATGTACACGATCTCGTCTTCTCCGAAGCCAACAAGTCGTCGCTCAAGCGCCTGGCCATCCGGCTGAGCATTGCCGGCTTTGCAACTCACCTGCTGCTCATCTTCCTGGCCCGGGTCATCCCCAATCCGCCGCTGCTGATTGCGTATGTTGGGAAGAACTACCTCACCGCGATTTCGACGCCCTTCAATTTCATCCTGTTCTACGAAGTGCTTACGCTGATTGCGGCACTGCCCGCCTCCACCACCCGTTCCATCGCCAACCAGTTTGAAATCGTTTCGCTGATCTTTATCCGCGATGTATTCAAAGACATGGCCCGGGCCAGCGAACTGGTCACCGAGCACAAGCTCACCATGGAAATGCTGCCGCTGTTTATGGACATGTGGGCCGGCTTCCTGATGTACCTGCTGGTGGCCGTGTTTCAGCACGTAGCTCAAAGGCGCGCGGGGCTCTCGGTCACTTCTTTGCCATCGCGTGGCATGGTCCGCTTTGTCGCCCAGAAGAAGGTGGTTGCCGTCGCGCTGGCAGCGCTGTTGTTGGGCATGGCTGCCTATAACCTGGTTCTGCTGGCGATTGCCGTCGGCCACAACCTTTCGGCAGGATTGGGCGAGATTGAATCCGCCACCACTTTTTACAACGACCTGTTTACGGTGATGATCTTCACCGACGTGCTCATCCTGATTTTGTCTCTTGTGGTCTCAGACCAATATGAGAACGTCTTTCGCAACGCTGCTTTTGTTGTTTCGATCATTATTATCCGCTTCGCACTTACCGCGGGCTTTCCTTTTGGGGCGCCGCTGGCGTTGCTGGGCATGGTCTTTGGCATACTCACGCTGCTGGTGTTCAACTATCACGTGCGCATCAACGGCCCCTCGACGGAGTAACAACCCGCGCCGGCCGGCTTGAACGGAGGAGATGTTTCCCATGAGTGCAACGGATGCGGAGTTGACCGCGCTGTTTCTGGAATTCAGCCGTAAGAAATTGCTTGAGCAGTATTGGCCGCGGCTGCGCGCCTGCGTCGAACCCCTGACCGAGGACCAGGTCTGGTGGCGACCCAACCTGGCCAGCAACAGCATCGGCAATTTGATTCTGCATCTCAACGGCAACGTTGGCCAGTGGATTGTTGCGTCCTTCAACAAGCTGGACGACCATCGCGACCGGCCCGCGGAGTTTAATGCGCACGAGGGAATGACGACTCCCGCTCTGCTCGACAAACTCGGCGCAACCATGCACGCAGCCTCCAAAGTGCTGGCCCGCCTCACCGAATCCGACTTGCTTGCCCGCTACGAGATTCAAGGCTACAAAGTGAGCGGCCTCGACGCGGTGTACCAGGTGGTGGAGCATTTCGGCCTGCATTACGGGCAGATTCTCTACATTGCCAAGAATCTCTGCGGCAGGGATCTGGGCTTCTATAGCGAATTGACCAAGACCGGCCGGGCCTCGTGAATCGAGAGTAGTTTCTGTGAACGATTGATCTCGAAGGGACGAACGCGCTCCCCTTTGCTCCCCCGCTTACGGCCGCCAGGCGAAAGCGACGCGGGGAATGCCCTGCAGGTCGGGGAAGATCTCAATCGAACGGAATTTGGCGCTGGAGAGCAGCTTGGCCACGGAGTGCGCCTGGCCATAACCAAATTCGATTGCCAGCAATCCGCCGGGTGTTAGCGCCTGAAAGGCCGCAGGAGTGAAGCGGCGATAAATCTCCAGGCCGTCGGAGCCGGGGTTGGGGTCGTCGAACAGCGCCAGCGCGGGTTCGTAGTCGCGTACCTCGACGGAAAGCGAAGCGCGGTCGGCACTGGAGACATAGGGCAGGTTGGAGACGACGATGTCGAACGCTTCGCCGGCCACCGGCGCAAAAAGATCGCCGTGAAGAAAGCGCATGCGGGTGTTGACGTCGTTGCGAAGCGCATTCTGGCGCGCGATGGCCAACGCCGGTGCGGAGAGGTCGATGACCGTGATTACGGCCTTGGGCAGGTGATGCGCCAGCGCGATGGCGATGGCGCCGGATCCGGTGCCTACGTCGAGAACTCGCGGATCGGGGAAATTGGCGGCCAACTCGATGACCCTTTCAACCAGGTGCTCGGTTTCAGGGCGCGGGATGAGGACGTCGGGAGTGACCGTGAAAGGCAGGCCGTAAAACTCGGTTTCGCCCAGGATGTATTGGATCGGCTCGCCGACCTTGCGGCGCCTCACCAGCGCGGCAAAACGAGCGCCGTCTTCTGCGTCGAGTACTTTGTCCCAGCTGACGATCAGTGTCGCACGGTCGCGCCGGATGACGTGGAGCAGCAGCGTCTCGGCGTCGCGGCGGGCACGCTCGGGATGCGGCCCCTCGCGAAGGTGGGCTTCGCCTGCTCTTACCATGTCCTGGTAGGTCATCAGGCTGAAATCAATTTGCATCAGGCCGCCTCAGATGCGTCGGCCTTTAATTGCTCAGCCTGGTAGTGGGTGATGAGCGCATCAACAATCGGCTGCAGGCGACCCTCCATCACCAGGTCGAGCTGGTGAAGCGTCAGGCCGATGCGGTGGTCGGTAAGCCGATTCTGTGGAAAGTTGTAGGTGCGAATTTTCTCGCTGCGGTCGCCCGTGCCAACCTGCGACTTGCGCGCCTTCGCCAACTCGGCATTCTGCTTGTCCATCTCCTGCTCGTAGAGCCGCGAGCGGAGAACGCGCATGCCCTTTTCGCGATTCTTGATCTGCGACTTCTCGTCCTGGCAGCTAACCACCGTGTTGGTGGGAATGTGCGTGATGCGCACTGCGGAGTAGGTAGTATTGACCGACTGGCCTCCGGGGCCGGACGAGCAGAAGGTGTCAATCCGGATGTCCTTGGCTTCGATTTTCACATCCACCTCCTCCGCCTCGGGCAGCACGGCCACTGTCACCGCCGAGGTGTGAACGCGGCCCTGCGTCTCGGTGGCCGGAACCCGCTGCACGCGATGCACGCCGCTCTCCCACTTCATCTGCGAGTAAACACGGTCGCCCTCAATGATGGCAATCACTTCCTTGAAGCCGCCCACGCCCGACTCCGACATGGAGAGCAGCTCAATCTTCCACTTGTGCTGCTCGGCAAAGCGCTGGTACATGCGGAAGATCTCGGCTGCAAACAGCGAAGCCTCGTCGCCGCCCGTGCCGGCACGGATTTCGAGGATGACGTTCTTCTCGTCGTTGGGGTCCTTGGGTAGCAGCAGAACTTTAATCTCTTCTTCCAGCGCGGCCTCGCGCGGCTCGAGCACGGCAATCTCTTCAGCGGCCATGGCGCGCAAGTCTGGGTCGCTTTCGACCATCATGGCGCGAGCCTCCGCCAGTCCCTGTTGCGCCTGCTTCAACTCCCGGTATTTTTCCACGGGCGTCTCAATCTCGCGCATCTGCTTGGCGGTCTTCTGGTACTTTTCGTGGTCGTTGATGACATCGGGCAGCGAGAACTGGGCTTGCAGGTCGTTGTACCGCTGTTCTAACTGTTCAAGACGATCAATCACAATCATTGGCCCCCTCCGGGGTTTTAAGTTTTGGACGTGATATGGGTAAAGGCGAGAAAAAGATGCAGGCGGCGGGCGCCGCTAGAGAAGGGCCGGGATGGGCTGGTGGACGGCCATCGCACTGAGTCTATTTTAGCGCGAAAAGAGTCAAATCGCGATTCGAAGCGTCCCAAGCCTCACTGTGCGAAGCCTGGGACGCCCTGCGGCGGTCTATTGGCAAAGCAATGTCGTGTTGAGAATGCCGATGGCATTACTATCCCCAGTTGTAACAGGTAGGTAGCTGAGCGTGTCTCCCGCCGATACCGCGATCGAGCTAGTCGGAAGGGTGCAAGCCTGTGGTGTTGCTGAGGTAACCTGACATACCGCAAACTCCGTCTCTGTCGAATTTTTCCATAGCGTAAAGGAGATGGAAGTTGCGTGGAGCGCGGCTGGCTCATCATCCGGGGTGAGTGACGCGTAGATTGCCTTGACCGCGCACGCCGCCGGAACAATCGTAAATGGCGTGTTGTTAACGATGTGGCCACAAGAGGCATTTGTAGCGGTCAAGGACACAGGGGGGCACGTTTCACCGGAGTCTTGAAAGTTAATGGACGCGGTATAAACCTGCATCGAGCCGGAAGACCCCGCCGGTCCTGCCGGACCGGTGGCCCCCGTCGCGCCTGCCGGTCCCGCCGGCCCTGCTGCGCCCGCTGGGCCGGTCGCTCCTACTGCACCCTTGGCCCCAGCCGCACCTGTTGGCCCCGCCGGTCCTGTTGCGCCTGCAGGCCCGGTCGCTCCCTTTGCGCCAACAGCCCCTGCCGCTCCTGCGGGTCCGGCGGAACCTTGTGGCCCGGTTGTACCCGTCGCTCCGTTAGCTCCTTTGGCCCCCGCAGCTCCAGCTGGCCCTGCCGGTCCTGTTGCGCCTGCAGGCCCGGTTGTGCCCGTTGCCCCCTTGGCCCCAGCCGCGCCTGCTGGCCCAGCCGGTCCTGTTGCGCCCGTTTGCCCCGTGGCGCCGGTCGCGCCTTTGGCTCCCGTTGGGCCGGCCACGCCCTGTGGTCCCGCCGGTCCCTGCGCCCCAGTAGAACCTTTTGCGCCTGGCGCTCCAGCAAGGCCGATTAGCCCTTGAGGTCCTTGCGGTCCGGCTGGCCCAACAGCGCCAACCGTCACCACAAAGGTGACGTTCTGGCTGGTGCTGGTGGTCAGGCTCAGAAGGTACGAGCCGGCGGCTAGACTTGCGGGCAGCTTTGCCACAACAACCTGGTTTGTTGCTGACACCAGAACAAGCGCGGCGTTATTCAGTGTCACAGTTGGGGCAGCAGTGGCGGGCTGGAAGTTACTCCCATTGATTGTGACTTGATTGGTGGATGAGTTCACGATCGCGTTTGTGATGGTAGGGGTTGTAGCGCTCCACGCATTGCTGACTGAAAGAAGGGGCAATATAAAGAGAAAGAGAACAAGACTATACCGGCGTAGCTTGGCTTTCATGGCTTGGCTGAAGGCTCCGAGATAAGGGTTGGTCGCAGGATGATCTTACTCTGGTCTACAAGTTTGGTGAGAAATCCATGTAAATCCTCATGAATATCGATTTGCACCGAGTTGTTCCAGTGGTGGAACGTGGATCGGTGGCATATCTCGGCCATGCGCCGCCTGTGCATCGAAATGCTCAAAAGCAGTCAATATGATCGCAGGCGTTCATCAGCGGCACCTGGACCGTCGAGTCGTGCTCAGGTTCGGAATAAATCGTGATGGTCGCCGGTTTGTAGTCCTCGGGCTTTGCGGCCATGATGTTGGGCACAAAGGTCTGGGGGTTGCGGTCGTAGAGCGGGAACCATGTGCTCTGCACCTCCACCAGAACGGTGTGCCCGGCCTTGAAGACGTGGTCCACGTCATGCAGCGAAAAGCGGTACTCGTGGATCGAATTGGGCCGAAGCGGCTTGGGAGTTTCAAAGGAATCCAGGTATCTTCCGCGAAAAATCTCCGCATTGGTCATCAACTGGTAGCCGCGCATCTTCGGGTCCGCGTCGGCGGCGGGATACTGGTCGATAAGTTTGACCACCATATCGTTGTCGGAACCGGTTGTGGCAGCGTAGACGTCGGCAACTACTTCGCCGGTCAGAATCAAGTCCTTCTTCAGCACCGGAAGCTTCCACACGGCCAGATCCTTGCGGTCGGTGACGAACCGCTGGTCTTCAGTCAGCCAGGTTCCCCACTTTGAACCATCCGAGTAGGTAACCTGAATAGGCCGATGGCGGTAGGGCACGGGGTTCGCGGGGTCGCTCACCCAGGTCGTTTTTGCCGGTGTCGTTGCATCGCTCCAGGTCAGCAACCCTCCGCCGCCCAGGTGCAAGCTGGTTGGCTGCGACTCCTTGGGCGGAAAGTGCGCATAACGCTTCCAGGTGTTCGATCCGGTCTGGTAGCTGGCCGTATCTTCCAGGTCAAAGCCCGCGGCGTTTGTGTCGGTTGCGTCCTTCAGGTAGTGCGCGAAAAACTTCGCTTCGATCTGCGCGCGGAACTCCTTGCCTACCGGCTCTGGGTAGTCGAGATTGGCGAGGTTTCGCGAGGACGAAGACCACCCCCCATGCCGCCAGGGGCCAAGAACCAGGAAATTCTGGTGGTTGGCATCGTGGGGTTCCAGCCGCGCGTACTCCTCCTGCGGCCCCCACATGTCTTCCTGGTCGTAGTAGCCGCCGACGGTGAGCGTGGGCACGGTCACGGCATTGAGCGCGTGTTCAACTCCGCGCGATGCCCAGACGGAGTCGTAGGCCGGGTGTTCGAGGAAGAGCTTCCAGGTGGGCAGCAGTTTGGCGCCGGACTTCTTCACGTCCTCGGCAAAACTGCCTCGCTCCAGAAAGTAGTCGAAGCCATCACGGGGCTTGCCGTCCTTGTCTTTGCCGTAGTCCACATTGGTGTCTTCCTTGCTCGACTCCATGCCCCGGACGTAGTCATAGCCATAGCTTTGGCGGAAGGCGCCGTTGTGGAAGAAGTCGTCGCCCATCCACACGTCGATCATTGGAGCCTGAGGCGAGATGGCTTTCACGGCGGGATGCGGGTCGATGCCCGCCATCATGGCCAGGAATCCCGGATAGCTGGTGCCGATGAAGCCCGCGCGGCCGTTGTTACCCGGAACATTGGCCAGCAGCCAGGCCACGGTGTCGTAGGTGTCGGTGCTTTCGTCCACCGCCTTGGGATCGTGATGGTCGGCCAGCGGGCGGCTCATGATGAACTCGCCCTCGCTCTTGAAGCGTCCGCGAATGTCCTCGGCTACGTAAATGTAGCCTTCACGAGCCAGTTCGGAACGGCCCCAGAAAAAGGAACTGCGGCTCAGGCCGTCTGAGCCATACGGGCTGCGCTGGATGAGGAAGGGAAGCGGCCCGGCAATGTCGGCTGGCTTGAGGACGACGGCGTGCAGCTTGACGCCATCCCGCATGGGGATCATGACTTCGGAGCGCTGGTAGTCGTGAAAAACGTGATGGACGGGCGGTCCGGTGCGCTGGTAGTGGCTCTCCGGCTCGTCGGTCCAGACCACGGAGACCGGCTGGCCTGCGGCGTCGAGGGTGAAGCGCAGGTTAAACTTGTCGCCTTTGACAGCGAATTCGGTTGCCGAGATCGGGTTCAGTTCGGTGGGAACGCGGCGCTCAGACTCGATGAATAACTTACCATCCTGGACGTAGAAGCTCTGCGGCGTGTCCGGTTCTTTGGGGTCGGTGTACTCGCCGGCGAAGGACTGGAGCTGGGCGGTTGTGGCCGCGGAGACCGGGGCTTGAGCATTTGCGGCTTGCTGCGCGACAAGTGCGGAGGGCAGCAGGGCAAGGCAAACGAATGCTAAGGCAACGCGAAGATGCGGCAAGAAAAACCTCCAGAAGCTTGCCGTGGGCAGCATCCGAAAGTCGAAATGCTGAGCCTCAAGGGAAACAGCCCGGCAGCTCCGTGTTTGAATTTTGAACTAGCTAATGCTCGAGCCCTTTTGACGAGATTGTGCTTTTCCCAGCTTGCCAGGTCCTTCAAGCCGTTTCATGCGATTTTAATGCGCGTGGCCACGGTGACTCTCGCCTTGTGTCCCTGCCAATTCCTCCATGGGCACTACGCAGCCTTCCAATTCTCCGCAATTGAGATGCTCAAACTGGATCGTCGTGTGACTGATACTGAAGTGCTCTCTGAGCACGTGGTTGAGCTTGACCAGGATGCAGGCGCTTTCTGACGGGGGAATGTCGGCGATGGTCACGTGGCAGGCCAGGGCGCGGGAGTGCGAGCCCAGGCTCCAGACATGAAGGTCGTGCACGTTGACCACGCCCTCGACTGCCTGCATGCCCTCGCGAATGGACTCGAGCGGGACGCCGCGAGGCGCTCCCTCAAGCAGGATATTGAGAGTCTCGCGAACGATGCCGTAACTCGACCAGAGAATGAGCGCGGCGATCACCAGCGACAGGACTGGGTCAATCCAGTTCTGGCCGGTGAGCAGGATGCCCGCGCCTCCGGCGATGACGGCGGCGGTTGAAAGCGTATCCCCGGCCATGTGCAGAAAGGCCGAGCGCAGGTTCACGTCGCGGGCCACGCCCCACAGCAGGATGGCAATGACGCCGTTCATCAGCACCCCGGCGGCGGCCACAATCATCATCAGCTTGGGCTGCACAGTAACGGGCGATGACAGGCGATGAATGGCCTCGATACCGATCCAGATTGAGATCAGAATAAGCGTGCCGGCATTGACAAACGCCGCCAGAACGCCTGCCCGCTGGTAGCCAAAGGTCCGGGAGTGGTCCGCCGGGCGCGTCTGGAAGTAGACGGCGGCAAAGCTGAGCAGCAGGGCCAGGAAATCGGAAACGTTATGGCCGGCCTCAGAGAGCAGCGCCAGGGAGTGGGCGCGCAACCCGGCAACAAAGGTCACCACCACATACGCCAGTGTAGCCACCAGCGAGAAGCGCAGCACGGATTGGGTTCTGCCTGCGCCCGGGGAAGCAGGCGCCGCATGGACATGCATGAATGAAGTGTAACCGGGGGTGGGTATCGAGGGCTAGCCCCGGCCGGGGCGCAGGTGGCTCAGGTCCAGCGGGTCGGGGTCTTCATAGGCTGGAATCACCGGAATTCCCGCCCGCAGCCCGGTCCAGCTTTCGGCCACCACAATGCTGTTTTGCGGGTTGCCTGGCTGGTAGCGCACTGAGCAGGGAAAGCCGGCACGCACGTTGCCCGTGTCCATGACCCCGCGAATGTCGGTAAGATCCTGCGAACATTCGTAGTCCACGCCGCCAATGCGGTAGCTGTAGATGAGCATGGTCAGGGTGCGCCCATCCGCGGCTTCCACCTCGGTCACGTCCAGCAGCATCCCGTCAACCAGCCGTCCGGACTGCACCAGGAACCGGCGCCGCTCGCGCTCCAGTTCTTCGGCGGTGGGGCGCTTGCGCAACAGCAGCCAGACGCCGAGGGCACCTAATGCAACTCCGCTGGCCAATCCGGCGGCTATCGGCCAATCGATGACATTTGTGAGGGTCATTCTGGGAGGGACTCCGCGAGAGACACGACTTTCTACTTTCCCCCAACTAGAGCATACCCCAACTGGAGCCCGATCAGGCCCGGGGGCTCGCTCTGCAAAGGAGCCCTGCGCACGCCCGGTTTCTGGCTACGATATACTCGTGACTGCACTTGAATGACTTCCGGCCTGCCGGACGCCCAGTTTCGGGAGGTTTTTTACTTGTCTAGTACCGAGAGTTCCAAAGTGGCACCCGTTTCCCGCACTCGCGACCGGATCCGCTCGACCACCGTTATTTGTGTCCGCCGGAACGGCCAGGTGGTGATGGCCGCCGACGGACAGGTCACCCTGGGCGACCACGTGCTCAAGCACTCCGCCAAGAAGATTCGCCGCCTCTACCAGGAAAAGATCCTGGCCGGGTTTGCCGGTTCCACGGCCGATGCTTTCAGCCTGTTCGCCCGTTTCGAGTCCAAGTTGGAGCAGTACGCAGGCAATTTGAACCGCGCGGCGGTTGAGTTGGGCAAGGATTGGCGAACCGATAAAATGCTGCGCAATCTTGAGGCCCTGCTGCTGGTGGCCGACCAGGGCCAGACCTTTCTCCTTTCCGGATCGGGCGACGTCATCGATCCTGACGAGCAGGTTGCGGCCATCGGTTCCGGCGGAAGCTACGCCACGGCCGCCGCCCGCGCGCTGCTTGAAAACACTGATCTTAGCGCCCGCGAAATTGCCGAAAAAGCAATGAAAATCGCCGGAGACATCTGCATCTACACCAACGACCGCATTACGATTGAGGAGTTGAAGGGCTAACGATACGGTCTGGATCGGGTTCCGCGAGCAGTTGAACCCCCGATCGTCGAAAGGGAATGCCCACGCGGCTTTGTGGGAGCTTGGTTCTGTAACAGGGCACGACTTGAGTCGTGCCGCAGACGGGCTGAGAAAATGACCGGGCTTTAGCCCCTGAGGGAATACAGGCACAGAATGGCAATTTATCTCCCCGCATCCGCCGAAGAACAGGATCTCTCGCTGGACGAGCTGACCCCGCGCGAAATCGTCACCGAACTGGACAAGCATGTTGTCGGCCAGCGCGCCGCCAAGCGCGCCGTGGCCATCGCTCTCCGCAACCGCCAGCGCCGCCAAAAGCTGCCCCCCGACCTCGCCGACGATATCATGCCCAAGAACATCATCATGATCGGGCCCACGGGCGTGGGCAAAACTGAGATCGCGCGCCGTCTGGCCAAGCTCACCAACTCGCCGTTTCTGAAGGTTGAGGCCTCGAAGTTTACCGAGGTGGGTTATGTGGGCCGCGACGTTGAATCGATGATCCGCGACCTGGTTGAAATCTCCATCGACATGGTGCGCGAGGAGCGCCTTGAAGAAGTGGAAGACAAGGCCGAGATGAACGCCGAGGAGCGGCTTCTCGATGTCCTGCTGCCGCCTCCGCCGGCCACGCCGCCCGCGGCCGAGGGCCAGCTTACCCTGCCCGGCGCAGAGAGCCACCAGCGCACCCGCGAGAAGATGCGTCAGCAGTTCCGCGAGGGAAAACTGGACGAACGCATGGTTGAACTCGACGTGCGCGAGCGCGGGACACCCCAGTTTGGGATTATCAGCAACCAGAACCTTGAGGACATGGAAATGAACCTCAAGGACATGCTGCCCAACATTTTTGGCGGCGGCTCAAAAAAGCGCAAGATGAAAGTCGCCGACGCCTTCGACTACCTGGTTCAGGAAGAAGAAGGCCGCCTCATCGACATGGATCAGGTGAACCGCGCGGCCGTAGAGCGCGTTGAGTCCAGCGGCATTGTCTTCCTTGATGAAATTGATAAAATCGCCGGCCGCGAGGGCGGCCACGGGCCTGACGTTTCCCGCGAAGGCGTCCAGCGCGACATTCTGCCCATCGTTGAAGGAACCACCGTCAACACCCGCTACGGCATGGTCCGCACCGACCACATTCTCTTCATCGCCGCCGGCGCTTTCCATGTCTCCAAGCCCAGCGATCTTATCCCCGAGTTACAAGGCCGCTTTCCCATCCGCGTCGAGTTACAGTCGCTCACCGTCGATGACTTTCTGCGCATCCTCACCGAGCCCAAGGCGTCGCTGACCAAGCAATACTCGGCGCTGCTGGAGACGGAAGGCGTCCGCTTGGAGTTCGCCCCCGAGGCCCTGCGCGAGATGGCGGAGTTTGCCTTCAAGGTGAATGAGCAGACCGAGAACATCGGCGCACGCCGCCTGCATACCATCATGGAACGGGTGCTTGAAGATGTAAGCTTCCTTGCGCCCGACGTGGCCCGCCGTGCTCCGGACGAAGAGGCTGCCGCTGTGCTCCGCGAGGCCATCAAAGCCGAGTCGTCCACACCCCTGCCCTACGAGGAGCGCATGACGTCCGCCGGCCCCGAGAAGGTCTTCCTGATCACCGATGCATATGTGAAGCAGATGGTAGCATCCATTGTGAAAGATCAGGATTTGAGCCGGTACATATTGTAGGTTTTTTCCAACCTGGTCAAAGCTTTGAAAGGGCATGGCTTTAGCCGTGCCGCAAACGCCATGGAACACGCCGGGCTTTAGCCCCCGAGGGAGGGAGCACTCGGCAGTTGGACCTTGTCGCAATTTTTTTGAAGCATCCTTTTCGGTTTGCGTTCTCTCCGTGAGTTTGCTAACTTCTTTTCGTACCTCGGCAGTCCGCGCCTGAGCAAGCAATCAGCGGGCTCTACCTGCACTCTCCCGCTCTTGAGAGATTGTGGATGGGGGCGCTTCAAGAGCACACCGGGAAAGGTGTGCCTGCGCCGCCAGTCTCCACTTGAGCCTTTCCTTTCACTCCATGCAATACAACCCCAATGGAGATATGCCATGAGCAATCCAGCGCAACACCATCACATCACTTACATCGAGTTTTCAACCACTGACATTGCACAGACCAAAAAGTTCTATGGCGCGGTCTTCGGCTGGACCTTTACTGACTGGGGTCCGGACTACATAGGATTTCACGGAGCGGGGATCGACGGAGGCTTCGCCAAGCGCGAGACGCTGGATGCGCCGGGAAAATATGCGCCGCTGGTGGTTCTCTATTCCTCTGACCTTGCGGCAACTGAAATTGCGGTGCGCATGGAGGGTGGCGGCATCGTGGTGCCAACCTTCGAATTTCCCGGCGGCCGGCGTTTCCACTTCTCCGACGGAGTCGGAAACGTGTTGGCGGTTTGGTCGGAGTAAGTACTCGCCAACTCGAAGGGTTCGAATTCCGAGGTTTCCTAGCCTCGATGCTGTGTGCCCCAGGTCCCGCTTTTGGGACCTGGGATACCGCAGAACTCCATCGCAGCACGAAAAACCAAACCGGCCGATAACTAGTTCACCTGCGGCGGCAAGATCAGCGGCTTGCGGGGAACCAACTCTTCGCGAATCAAAGCCAGCCCCAGAATGCAGCGCTCGAATCGTTCCGATAGCCGCGCAAACAACGGTGCCTCCTGCTCATACTCGAACAAGTTGAACTGGCTCACAATGAAGTAGCTCTCCTTGCCGGCCTGAATCAACTCGGTGAGACTTGGATGCGGGCCGCGGTGGCGCCGGTTGGTGTCCATCGCCCCCGGATACATGCCTGCCACGAAAAGCGCGTAGTCGCCGATGTGCTTGCGCACTTTGCGTTCCTCGTCGAATGAGGACGCAGAGCCGTTGATGGGGTCGGCGGCGAGCAACATCTCTGTTAAGTCTTCGATAGGCCGTCCAGCCTCGTCGCGCACCTTGTAGAGATTGTCGGCCTCTGAGAAATCGCAAAGCAGGTGTGCGACGTAGTCGGTCACATCGGGATCGTGCAGCCCGAGTTTGCCTTCGTAGCTATTGCGAACCGCCTTCTGGAAGAACGGTTCGAGTGGATGACCCTGGGTCTGCATACACACCTCCCGTACCCGAGCGCTTTTGAGTTAAGATGCGGCTTTCCTATTTCCTGTGGCCTTGTCGCCGCCCGGCTGGGGGTGGCGGTTTTGGTTACATCATTGGACCCTGAAGCTGGCTGCCGCTCGTTGCGGAACAACAAGTGAAGCCAGCCAACTCAAAGTTTGCTTTCTATGACACGGAGTTTATCGGTCAAGTCGTGGTCGCCGTATAAGGAACGCGCGTTTTATTGGCAGAGTGTAAGGGCGACTGCGAATTGAAGTTTGCGTTAGGACAAAAAAGGCAGCCGTTAACGGCTGCCTTTTAATGCGATTGCGCGTCGTGGCCTACGCTGTCACTGCGGTGCGCGTTTCAAGCGCCGCCAAACGGCTGGCAAGCAGCGATTCCAATTTGACTAGGGCAGTGGAGAAGCCTTCAATGCCCTCCTTCAGCTTCTGGCTGGCCATGCGGTCGCCGTCGTGCATGAACTCAAATACGTCCTTGTCCATAACAATTCTCTCAATGTGCAGTCCCTGCGCAGCGTCGGGATCCAGCTTGCGCGGCAGGTCGGCTTCAGTCGCTTCCAGTTCGCCCAGCAGTTGCGGAGAGATAGTGAGCAGATCGCAGCCGGCCAGTTCCCTGATCTCGCCAATGTTGCGGAAGCTCGCGCCCATCACTACCGTCTTGTAGCCGAAATGCTTGTAGTAGTTGTAAATCCGTGTGACGGATTTTACGCCGGGGTCGTCTGCGCCGTAGTACTCCTTGCCCGTGTCTTTCTTGTACCAGTCCAGGATGCGGCCCACGAAAGGCGAGATGAGTGTGACGCCGGCATCGGCACAGGCAATGGCCTGGTGCAGCCCGAAGAGCAGCGTCAGGTTGCAGTGGATGCCCTCCTTCTCCAACACCTCGGCGGCGCGAATGCCCTCCCACGTGGATGCGATCTTGATCAGGATGCGTTCGCGCCCGATTCCGGCGTGATCGTACTCCGCAATAATGCTGTGGGCCTGCGCGATGGTGGCCTGGGTATCATACGACAGGCGCGCGTCCACCTCGGTGCTCACACGGCCCGGGACGATGTTCAGAATCTTCTTGCCGAAGGCGATCGCCAGTCTGTGAAAAGCGAGGTTGGCCACCGCCTGATCCTTGGCCCGGCTGCCCAACTCCTTGCGGGCCTCCAGCAGCACGCCGTCCACAATCGGCTGATACTGCGGCATCTGCGCCGCCGTGGTTATCAGTGAGGGGTTGGTGGTGGCATCTTGCGGGCGAAATTTTTCCATCGCCTCCATGTCACCAGTGTCTGCGACAACCACGGTGTAGCGGCGCAGTTGCTCAAGTAGGTTTTGCGGCATGATTCCTCCCGGGGATGGGAGTTTGGGGACTTCGTGCGCCTTCCAGTTCAGTGTACCGCTGTTTCTGCTTTGCAGGGATGAATGCTTGGCGGGGCAGGTAGTGAAGGATCAGTCCGCGGCCACGGTGTTCGCCAGCACGCCGAGACCTGGAATGCTGACTTCCACGGAATCCCCAGCCTTGAGCGGCCCCACGCCGGAAGGGGTTCCGGTAAGCACCAAGTCACCGGGTTCCAAGGTGATAGCCGAGGTGATGTAGGCCAGCAACTGCGGAATCGAAAAGATGAAATCAAGAGTCGAGCCGTGCTGGCGCAGCTCGCCATTGACGCGGGTTTCGATTGTCAGGCCGGCTTCGGGGTCCACTTCGTCGCTCACCACCGGGCCCACAGGACAAAACGTGTCAAAGCCTTTGGCTCGCGTCCATTGGCCGTCTTTTTTCTGTAGATCCCGCGCTGTTACATCGTTGGCCAGCGTGTAGCCGCGCACTGCCGTGCGCCATTCTTCTTCCTTGAGGTTGCGGACGCGGCGTGCAATCACCAGGGCCAGCTCGCCCTCAAAGTCAATCCTGGACGACGCGGCTGGCATACGCACAGTTCCACCCGGAGCCAGCAGGGAGGATGGCGGCTTGAAAAAGAGCAGCGGCTCGGCAGGAACTTCGTTGCCCAGTTCCTTGGCATGGTCACGGTAGTTGCGGCCCACGCAGATGATTTTTGAAGGCGTGACCGGTGGCAGCAATTCGGCTGCGCTCAAGGGCATCGGCTCGAAATCAAAGCTCCACGATGTCGCTCGCAAGTGTGCCAGATGGAAGGCAGTGTCCTCTTCGGGGGCAGGGGCCAGGTCGACAATCCACATATCCCCGCCGCGTTCTGCCACGACGCCGTAGTGGATTCGTTCTTCGAACAGGAAGCGGCAGTATCTCACTTGGAATCTCCTTGCGCCGCAAATAGTCAAGGCGCCGGCACATTCTCCTGCGTCTCGGCCGAACGTGCGCTCTCATGCCCGCCTTGATCGATGGCGCTGACCGCATACGTGTAAGTGTGGCCGGGCTGGATCTGGGTGTCGTGAAATGCCGGGCCAACCAGCGGCCGCGCCGTCGAAATGCGGGTCCAGGCTGCCTCGCCTTCACGGCGATAGACGGCGTATCCCGCCAGGTCCGCGTCGGTTCCGGGCTGCCAGCTCAGGTCGATTGCGCCCTCTGTGCCGTTTTCGGCGGCTGTGGCAACTGCGGCCAGCCCGGTGGGCACGGCAGGCGGAAAAACATCCAGCGCCTCAACCCGCACCGGCGCTGAAAACTCGCCCGCCAACTCCAGCGTTTGCCCATCTGCATCCACGCGGGCCACGCGCTGGGCGCGATACTCGTAGGTCTGACCGAAGCGGATTTCCTTATCGAGCGCGCGGCCTGTGGTGCCCGCGTCAACCAGCAGGATTTGCTCCAGGGGTTCAGGCGCCGGGGCCAGCAGGCCTCCCTGATTTTTAGTTGTGGCTGGTGTGAGCAGTGTGCGGCGCAGGCGGATGGCGGCGGTCTCGTTGTTGGTTTTCCAGTGCAGCACAACGCCGCCTTTACGCACTTCAGCATTGAGTCCGGCCACCGGAGCGGGGGCCTCGCCCGCAAGCACCACGGCGGCATTCGATAACCCCGCCGAGCGGCCATTCTGGTTCTTCAATTCAACGAAATACCTGGCCACACGAGGCGGGCCGGAAGCCAGCGCGGGCGGAAGCGTGTCAGTGAATTTGCCCCCAACTCCGGGCGCCAGAGAAATCGCCGGGCCGGATTCATCGCAGTCTGGTTGGTTCAGCTTGCGGCACACGCTCACCGTCACGTTGCGTTTCAAAAGCAGCTTATCGGTGTTTTTCTTGGGCATGGTCCAGGTAAGCGTAACCTGGTTGCCGGCGCGAACCGCGGCCAGGTCGTCCACGCGATCGGGCAGGTTGAGCGAGGGCGGCATCGGCGCCCCCGGCGTTCCGCAGCCGGACAGTCCGGCGCCAAGTCCCGCCGCCAGCGCCAGCGCACCCATTCCAAATCTACTTGCCTGTCTCATCGCCCTACCAGTCTAATGCCTACCACCTTTGCGGCCGCTCCCCGAAATATTCCTTCCCTAAAGAACGATCACTGCCGATCCATCTTCGGTTTCATGCTTCACTGCCTCGAGGGCCTTGTTTGCGTCCTCCAGGGAGAACGTGACGACACGAGGCCGGAGATTCAAATCGTGAGCCAAGGCGATGAAGTCGCGCGCATCTTGCCGCGTCATGTTGGCCACGCTTCGGATCTGGCGCTCGCCCCAGAGAAGCTTGTCGTAGTCGAAGGCGGGCATCTGGTCCAGGTGAATTGCATTAATAGCGACGACTCCGCCTTTGCGCAAGGCAGACAGTGCGCTGACCACGACTTTGCCGCTGGGAGCGAAGGTGATGGCGCGATCAAGCTCGGCGGGTGGCTTTGCATCTTCGTCGCCGACCCAGGTGGCGCCGAGCGACTGAGCGGCCCTGCGGTGAAACTCGCCGCGGGTGACTACATAGACTTCGCAGTCCCAGGCCTGGAGGATGCGAATGGCCAGCGATGCCGAGCTCCCAAAACCGAAGAGCCCAACACGTTCGCCGTGCTGGACTCCCGCAACGCGAAGGCTGCGGAAGCCGATGATTCCCGCACAGAGCAGCGGGGCGACCTGGGAGGCCTCGAGACCCGGCGGCAGCGGGACCGCGAAGTCGTCGCGAACCGATGCATACTCTGCATAGCCGCCATTCACCGAGTATCCGGTAAACACGGGATGATCGCACAGGTTCTCCATGTTGTGGCGACAGAACCAGCAATCGCCGTCGACCCCACCCATCCAGGAAACGCCAACGCGCGTTCCAACGGGCAATTCCGGGGTTGCGCCCTCTACCACCTCGCCGACGATCTGATGACCGGGGATGATGCGCGGCTGAATGGGCGGAAGATCGCCTTCGACGATGTGGAGATCGGTGCGGCAGACGCCACACGCGATGACCTTGAGCAGTACGTGTCCGGCCTCCCGCTGAGGCTGCGGGAGATCCTCAATCGAAACCCAATCCCTGGAGGCACTCAATCTGGAATCGAACACGGCTGCTCGCATCGCAAATCCTCCGAGGACAAGCTTACCTCTTGGGAAGCACTCACCGTTGGTTTGTCTTTCGGCGCAAGACCCTGGGCCAGAGTCTTTTTCAACCTCATCAAACGGCTCGCCGCCCATTGAACTGTTGCGCCTCCCGTCCAATACGAGGGCGCACTGACACACACGACTCATTGACGTTATTAAGCACCTCCGCCTGGAGCGGCGCTTTTACGCACGCATCGATCACCAGAGTTAGAGATGCTTTCAACGCTTTGGCGCTCCGAGCAGAGCGGCATTGCGTGGCTGACGTGCAAGACTGACGAAATTGCGGACAAATGGATCCGATTTGTCCAGTTTACGCCATGCCAATCCGATCTTCCATTTCGCCTCGGCTAGATTTGTGTCCATCAAACGTATGCCTGGTACCCGCATCAGACTGACCGAACGCGGCACTAAGCTCACACCCACGCCTGCTCGCACGAGATTGAGGACCGTAAATTGCTCGCCGACTTCCTGAACGATGCGAGGGATGAAACCAGCAGCCCTGCATGTCCGCACAAGATGATCGAAAAGACTAGCTGAAACACTACGGGACATAACCACAAATGGCTCTTTTCGAAGGCCGGAGAGTCCCCCGCGATAGGACATGCCCCTGGGAACCGCCGCCACAAGCATCTCTTCCAGTACCGGTACGGCGACCAATTCAGCATGGTCGATAGGAAGACGGACGAAACCGACATCGATGTTCCCATGCTCAAGCGCCTCGATCTGATCCGGCGTGGACATGTCACGCATCGACACGTGTACCTCCGGAAAGCGCTGTCGAAATCGAGTCAGAATATCCGGCAGGCCGGCAGCCAGGGATGTAATGCCAAAACCTATCCGCAGTAAGCCGGCCTTTCCGTTCACTGCCAGGCGAGCCATGTGTTCCGCGATCTCGGATTCTCGTAACAAGTTGCGGGCGCGGTCTCGAAGAATCTCTCCTGCCGGCGTGAGGGTTACCCGCCGATACCCGCGTATCAGCAACCGGCCGCCAACTTTGGCCTCCAGCCTCTGCATCTGTTTCGTGAGAGCCGGTTGGCTGATGCGCAACTCTTCCGCAGCTTGACCAAAGTGAAGATGGTTGGTCAGCACCAAGAAGGAATGCAATTCTGACAATTCGAGAGCCATTCCAACAGATTATCAGAAGTGCATCCAATACATATTGGACAGAATGATGCAGAACGTGCAGCCTAGTAACAGGAGTGAAGGGCGATGAGAGGCATCACGTTTGCCGAGATCGTCGCCGCATTAGCTAGTGCTAAGAAGGAGATTCCATGAAACGGATTTTGGAACTTGGACTGTTATTGATGCTTTCATCTGTTCCTCTGTTTGCAGCAAAGAATTCCTATGTATTCCAGCTGCCCGCGGATGTCCGCGTTGGTAACGTTCAATTGCCGAAGGGAAACTGCAGCATTACCTGGTCAGAAAAGGCAGGATCGGAAGTGCAGTTGACCATCACAACTGCAGACAGAAAGACGTTAACCATCGACGCTCGCAAGGTTGAGAGGAACAAGGGCGAAATTGCGGTAGTGACATTCGTCGATAAGGGCATCACGTATCTGGCGGAATTCGATACTCCGAACACGATATTCGTTGTGCAGAACCCGCCGAATGAGAAAAAGTGATCCTCAGTTCAAAGCTCGGATTTCGGGTGGTGCAGATACCTGTTTTGCGATCTGCGGTGTCCGTAAGATCGCAGGGCGAAGGAGCGTTTTACGCACGGGCGCCGGATTGCTACGTCTTGCGCCACCATCCTGCCCCCTTTCCCACGCGGGAGAGGGGGTTTTTCCCGAACGGCTTGCCATAAGGAGAATTCAAGCGCCCTGTCGCGTTCGGCGCGAAAATGCCTCCTGGCATAGACAGCGGTCTTCTTCAATTCTTCTGGATACCTGGTGAAGTGCGATGAAAGCCATCGTGCTTTCCGAGATCGAGGTTGCAGGTGGGCCGATGTTCTTCTCTTTGGAATGAACACCTCAGTATCCGGAGAACTCCTTGGGAATGCGAGGCGCCATTGTTACCGCGATTTCGAACAGCAGCTAAACAGCGCGGCGGCTGAAAGGCTGCGGAATCATCATGCATAGAGCTGAAACGTTGGACAATCATGCGCGATTCAAGGAGCTTTGTGCATTAGCACAGGCCAACTCGCTGGATAGGGTCGACCGGCTTGAGTTGAAGGAGCATTTGGAGATTTGTGATTCGTGCCGGCAAATCTACGATCAATATGCCGCGATTCAATCGAAGGGCATGGCTTATCTATCGGGAAGCTATGCCATGAGCGAGGACGCCGAGAGATGGGATAGCCGCGAGGTACGGCAGAAGCTGTTCGCTTCAATCCAGGGTATGGAGGCACACGAGGTCCAGGTTGAGTTGGCCGCACAGTTCAGCGTTGATCGAGGCGCGTCCGAACGCAGGTGACTTCCTCGCGGATATCGTTTCCCTTTGCCATCGAGGTAAAAGGCTTCGAGATTTTATGATGAACATCCCCCGAATGGAGAGCTTCTTTTGATCAGCCTCAGTTGCGAAGCAATCCTCTTTGACATGGATGGAACCCTTGTCGATTCCAAAGCGTGCGTGGAGTCAATCTGGAAACGCTGGGCCTTGAGGCATGGGGTCGATGTGCATTCTCTGTTGCAGACTTCTCATGGAAGAAGAGCCGAGGACACGATCAAAGATGTAGCTCCTCACCTTGATGTAGTAGCTGAAGCGAGGGCGCTTCAAACAGAGGAGCTGGCGACTCGCGGGGGAATCATTGCGGTTGGTGGATCTTTCCAACTTCTAAGCAGACTGAGAGACGATCAATGGGCCGTCGTGACCTCGGCGAGCAGAGCAATTGCGACAGTGAGACTCGAATGTGCTGGACTCCCCGTTCCTCCACAATTGATCAGCGGAGAGGATGTTCACAGCGGGAAACCCGATCCAGAGGGGTACTTGAAGGCTGCCGATCGTCTCGGAGTTCCATATCACCATTGCGTTGTTGTCGAGGACACGCCCGCAGGCATTCTTGCGGGACGCAGCGCAGGCATGACCGTTCTGGCTCTGGGTACCACCTTTGCTCCTGAACATTTGTTGGGAGCAATATGGGTGCCAGACTTTAACCATGTGGAATTCTCGATGACGTGATAGTGCTTTCAATCCCGCATGCGACTGACGTGGTCGTCGGTCTCCAGTGCGGGGCCGCCGGTCGTTGACCGGGCGAGGCCCGTGCTCACGGCCGGAACGCCTGTCACAATCCATTCGTTCAGGGAATGCTGCTCCCCGCAGTCCAGGCATCGGGTCGTGGCAAACCGGGCAGCGCAGTGAGGGCAGATCCCGTAGGTTCCAAACGTGTCGAACGTCTGCCCGCATAGCCCACACTGCCAGTACGCTCCCACCAGCGGCGCAGTTCGGCAACTCGGACAGACGTACCCCTGGCGACGCGGCAACTTCGCGAAACGCAGCAACTCCCGCGCATGTTTAAGTCCACCCCAACAGTTCATGAGCATGAAGGCCGCCATGGCCCCGAACCAGATGGATCGCACCCAGAGCGCCAAGGCAATGAACCCGATGATGCCCACGAGTCCGAGAACCGTGGCCACCATCAAGCTTCGTGCACGGCCCAACACAAACCACAGCAAAGACCGTAAAATCTGTCCGCCGTCCAGTGGATAGATGGGAAGGATGTTGAAGGCGAGCAGGGACACGTCAATCCACATGACCGCTCGCAGCAATAGGTATCCGTCGGGCATCGTTTGCGCCCAACCCATTGACCGGGTCATCACAACCGCCCCGTACAGGACAGGCAAGAGAACGACATTGACCAGAGGCCCGGCAGCGATGCTCCAAAGCGTAGCGCCTGGCCGCTGTGGTGGATTCACGTACGCTACCCCGCCGAGCGGCCATAGAGTGATCTGGTTTGCCGCTCCCCCTACTTGCCGACATGCCATTGCGTGTCCGAACTCGTGCAACAGCACAAGCGAAAACAGGGCAAGATACTCGAAAACGTTCCAAACGACAGAGGTATACCTGCCCTTTCGGCTCTCGATCTCGTAGGCGGCGACGAGGAACCACGACCAGTGGAGGAATACATCAACTCCGGCAAAACGGAAGAGATGGACGGAACTACTGCGGGTACCGAGCATCTTCATAGACTACGCGATGAGGCAGATCCCACTGAAGCGCCTCCGCTCAAGGTGGAGAGAAGACACGCCGGGTACTTTGGACTCCACATATATCTCCGTGCATCCCGGTCTGAGTTGCCGGCGGCATCTGGACTAACCGAAAACTCATCGGGCAACATACCCTGGACCGCGTAATACCTTGCCCGGCAGTGCACCGGTCATCTTCCCTTCCGCGATCACGGGAACACCGTTCACCAGGACATACTCCATTCCCTTCGAGAGCTGGTTGGGTTGCTCATAGGTCGCCAAGTCCCGGATGTTCTCTGGATCGAAGATGACCACATCGGCCCACATGCCCTGCTTCAGTACGCCCCGATCGCCAAGCCGCATCTGCAGGGCCGGCAGTGCGGTGAACTTGCGGATGGCGTCTTCAAGGGTTAGTGCATGTTCCTCGCGCACGTACTTGCGCAGGATGCGGGGGAATGTGCCATAGGCGCGTGGATGGGGATGTTCCTTGCCGAGCGGTCCATCCGGTGTGGTTCCCTGCGAGTCGTTGTCAATCGAAACCCACGGCTGCTGAAGACCAAGTAGGACGTCAGGCTCGCTCATGCCGAAGACCGCGACCTCGGTGAATGCCTTGTCTTTGATGAGCAGGTCGCACATCGCGTCGATGGGGTCCTCGTTCCACATCGCCGCCACTTCCGAAAGCTTCTTGCCCTGCAGCGGTGCCAGTTCAGGATTCTGAACGACCGCAATCAAGATCGCCTCCGGCGAGGGAATCTCCTGCCACTCGTTGTCCCAACTTCCGTCGGGGGTAAGCAGTTCCTTGCGGATGCGGGCGCGGATGGTGGGGTCCTTGAGCCGCTCAATCAGCTTGGCGTCGCCGCCGTCGTGCGCCCACGGTGGAATAAAAGCGGAGAAGGTGTTGAACCAGGCGGTGTAAGCGTAGGTGTTGGCGCTGATGTCCACGCCTGAGCCGCGCGCCGCATTGATGCGTGCAACGATCTGCGGCATGTGACCCCAGTTGGCCTTCCCTGCGGCCTTCAGGTGCCAGACCTGGACTGGGATGTGAGCCTCGCGTCCAATTCGTATCGCTTCGTCGATCGCCTCCGGCTCCGCATCGCCCTCGCTTCGCATGTGCGTGGCATAGACGCCGCCCAACTTTGCCGCTTCGCTGGCCAGCGCGATCAGCTCATCGGTCCTGGCGTAAGGAGCAGGCGCATACTGTAAAGCACTTGACAGCCCGACCGCGCCATCCAGCATAGCCTGACGCACCAGCGTCTGCATCTGGACCAGTTGCGCTGGCGTAGGCTGCACATCGGCATCGCCCAGGACCATGCGCCGTACGCTCGTTGCGCCCACGTAGGTGCCCAGATTGATTCCCATGCCCTGCCGCTCCAGCCGGGCAAAGTACTCCCGTAAAGTTGTCCAGTCCGGGGCGATCTTCAAGTGATCGTAGGCGGCGCGGTCGGCTGTGATCGTCGCCTGATTGACGGGCGCCGCGGAGTTGCCTTCGCCGGTGATCTCCGTGGTAATGCCCTGAAATATCTTGGAGGGCAGGCGCGGGTCAACGAGCATCGTCAACTCAGACTGGCCCAGCATATCAATAAAGCCTGGCGCCACCACCATGCCTTTCGCGTCGATTGTCTGCCGGCGCGGCGCAGCCGACAAGTTTCCAATCGCTGCGATCCGGCCATCTCGGATCCCCACTTCGCCGGCGTACCAGGGCGAGCCGGTTCCGTCGATGATGTGCCCGTTCACGATCACGACGTCGAAACCATCGCCTCGGGCTGCGGCATCGACTCCTCCAGTAAGGTTCTGCGCGGAGAGAGCTCCTGCGACAAAGAGCGTGTACAGGAAGGCAGCGGCAATGCGCATAGCGGTCCCTCATATTCGGAATGGCCGAACGCCCCAGGCTGGGTGGCCAGCGTTTTTACATCCTACAACGATTGAGCAACGATCTAGACGTTGCACGAAGTCCGGGCGATCTCCGCCGCAAACATCTCCGATCACTGTCGGGCTGTGGCGCAGACGCATGCGGCAAATGCCTTGGCAGTGTGATTGGCCAAGGTACAAACATACTCGGGCCAGAACATGCTGAGTTTTAGAGAACGGTCGCCGACAAAGTAGTTGCGGAGGTATGCTTTGCTTACCTCGGTCTTCGCGCCATCATCTCGCTGAAACTTCTCAATCAGGTTTTTGGCAGCCGAGGGCGAGAACTGCGCCTCATGATAGGTCTCGGCATAGTCGTACTCCTTGCTCCATGTGGTTCCGATACCGGTCTGGTTCGATGCCTCCATCACATCGTAGTTCTTGAGCACTGCGGAGAATGAGTCAACGCGGGCAATGGTGAAGGCGGGAGTGTTTCCATCGACAGGTGAAATGGAGGGGACCATCTTGAGGGCGACGCGATGTTCGCCTGCGCCTTGCACTTCGCTACCCTCAGGTCCCAGGAGGCGCATTTCGTCCATGTGGGTGTGAGCGAAAATCCCCAGCCGGACCACATCGGCATACTCGATCAGCAGGTCGGCCAGTTTGTTTGACGATAGGAACTCAACCGGCGCCTGCCCCGCGCAGACATTCCTGAACGCCGCAGCGGTTGAATATGGATCGATCCCCGGCGGTATATGTCCCATGACCCAAGCCTTCTGGCGCAGCCGCCGTGCCTCACTCAACTGCCTCTGCAACCAGATCATCTCCGTGTTGGCCGCGGTGGGGTCGGGTTTTCCTGCGCAGGTGGCGTACTGGGGCGATTGAAACAGATCGTTCAGCACGATGAGTCGTGTAGCATGCATAGGCTCTGAAATCGTGACGCTGTAGTAGCCACCGTTCCCAAACTCCTTGAGAGCTTCCTGCCGCTCAGACGGCGGCAGAACCTCAGCTATGATCCGGCCTGCCTGGGCCAGAAAGTCGCTGCCGGCGTCAAGTTGGTAGTCGCCGCACTCTGTGTCGTTATTGCCGAGGGCCACGTACACGGGCAAGCCGGGGAATGACGCTCGCAGTTCCCCGATAACAAAGCTCATCGTCTTCAGCACGAAGGCTTGATAGTCGCCCGGCGCCGCACCGGGTACCAGCGTCGCATACCGGCAGGAGAAACCGTGGGCCATCAGATCGCCGCTCACTGTCATGAATCTCGCATCGGGTTGCTTTGTCTTCATGGCCTTGAGGCTGGAGTCCAATAGAGCAAACGGTGTGTCCACCCCTCGTCCATGGCAACTCTGCTGGAGAGCGGCAAACGCCTGCTGCTGATTGGAGGAAGCTGGAGCCGACAGGATGGACCGCCATTTGGCCACCGGAGCGGCCGCAAGGTCACGTACCCTGGCCGGATCGTGGAAGGGGTCAAAGTGGATGTCGCTCACGAGGAGCGCGGGGATGGTGGGGTTCGCCGCAGGGGCAGATTCTGCGGAATGCGCTTGCCGCGCCAACTCTGTCTGAGGCGCCTGGGCCAGCACCGCGGGAACTGAAGCAACTCCAATCCAAAAGCCGGCCACCACAAGCACCGGCAGGATCCTGGAACGATATGAGGAGCACATGATCGAAATCACCTTTGTGTCTCAATAATAAGGGAGTTTCGATACCGCGTACTGGGCGTCCGTATTCGCTTGGCGATGCGTCCTTGGAGGCGTCGTGGCGTTGCCGCTCCCTGGTGATCGCGTCGACTTGAGGGCAGTGGTTTCCGGATACGTTGACCCTGGTTCCGGTATAGTCGCGCTCAGCCCTTTGCGACGCACGGCTGCCAGTAGGCGGGATCAGCGAGCCCGCGGGAGCGCGCTCAGGTTGGAATGCAAACTCGCGGAGCCACCGCAGTCTCGACAGGACCGAATTACAAGGGAAGGAGTGAAAGTCGCGAGACCGGCCCGTTTTCCACGACGGAGGCAAAATACACTCGCCAGCGCCGTGCGGACGGAGGCCCGCGGCCAAGGGATCGAGCTGCCGCAGATGCCATCGCTTACACTCAAACTACATGCTCAACCGGGGCTATGCCTACACCACAATCATCAGCCGCAAATACCAGGGACAAACCCTGCTCTCCCACCTGGCAAGCCTTTATCCCCACTCAACTCCACAAGCATGGCAGCAGAATCTGAACAACGGGGAAGTCACTCTCAACGGCGTCACCTCGACCGGAAGCGAATCGGTGATTCCAGGACAGATACTTGTCTGGAACCGTCCACCCTGGATCGAACCAGACGCCCCTCAGCACTTCGAAGTCCTGTTGGATGACTCCCATCTGTTGGCCGTCAATAAACCCGGCGGGCTGCCTACCCTCCCCGGCGGCGGTTTCATGGAAAACACTCTCTTGCGCCTGGTGCAAAAGCAATTCCCCACCGCAAACCCTGTCCACCGGTTGGGCCGAGGCACCAGCGGCATCGTTCTCTTCGCCAAAACACCGCAGGCGGCCGCGAATCTAACCGCAAACTGGAACACACCCAAAATTCAAAAAATCTACCGGGCGCTGGCTCAAAACGTTGCCGAGCGCGACGCCTACGAAATCCTCACACCCATCGGCCTGGTACCGCACCCGCGCCTCGGTCAAGTGTGGGCCGCCAACCCAAGTGGCAAACCGTCAAAGTCGTTGGCAAAGGTGATCTCACGCACCGCAAGCACAACAACATTTGAGGTGAGCCTCTATTCGGGCCGCCCTCATCAGATCAGAATCCATCTGGCGTCCATCGGCCATCCCCTGGTTGGCGATCCTCTGTACGGCTTAACCGGCCAGCCTCTTGAAAATCTCCCCGGTCTTCCCGGAGATGGAGGATATTTTCTGCATGCCCAATTTCTGAAATTCCACCATCCCGTCACCGGAGATCAGATCAATCTTGAGGCAGCTTTGCCGTCTGGATTCGCCTTGCATCAGTAGGTTCGCAGCGGGAATCAAATAAGGGTAGCCGTCTGAAACCTGCGCGATCCCGATCTTCCATCCCAACCAAGCGAGTTTGATTGCACTCCGGGAATGGGGGTGGTGAAGGGAACACACGCCGATCTTGTCCACGCTGCACAGATGGATCCTATGAAGTCGGCTTCTTGAGCGTCTTCTGAGGCTTCGGCGCAACCCTGGGCGAAGCACCGCCAACCGTCTCCAACCCGGTTTCTTGCTTTCCAAGAGTCTTCGGCAACCCCAAATCGGCGTTGGAGACGAGTTGCCAGCAACATCCTACGAATAGATCTCTCTAGAGCGGTTTCGATTTAAGTGTTTACATATCCGCATGAGGCGAAGAAGTTTGAGCACTCGCTTGGCGTAACAGCATTGAGCAGATCGCCGATTTCCTGCCATAGGGCTTCGATGGATCGTTTGGCTGCCTTGCGGAGCAGTGCTTTAAGTTTGGAAAAGAACTTTTCGATCGGGTTGAAGTCGGGAGAGTAGGGCGGCAGGTAGAGTAAGGTCGCGCCTGTGGCATGGATCGCTTCCTCAACACCAGACACTTTATGGCTGCTGAGGTTGTCGAGGATGACTATGTCTCCCGGCTGCAATGTTTGACACAGGAATTCGCGCACATAAGCGAGGAACATCTCGCCGTTGATCGGTCCGTCAGTGACCATTGGCGCGGTCAATCTTCGCCGACGCAAAGCTCCCACAAAGGTGGTCGTCTTCCAGTGCCCGTGCGGTGCTGAGGCGATGCAACGTTTGCCCTTGGGAGCACGCCCACAACGCCGCGTCATGCTGGTCGATGTCCATGTTTCATCGATAAACACTAGCTTTTCTACATTCATCGTCGGCAATGCTTTAACCCAAGCCCGTCGCGCCTGCTGCACGTCCTCGCGCTCTTGCTCGCTGGCGTGCAGGGTTTTTTTTGAAGGTTAGATTCCATTTGTTCAGCTGATGCCACAATGCGCCAGGCTTGATCAAAACACCTTGCTTGGCCAGCCGTGCGGATAGTTCCGACAGTGCCAGATCGGGCTCAGCTCCGATCCAGGCGCGCAGCACCGACTCCATCTCAGCTACCCGTGAACGGCGATGGCCGCCAATCTGAAAACTGGTTCTCTGGCCGGACTTCTGCGCACGATCGCGAACCTGATAAACCCAGACGCGGCTCACCTCCAGCCGTCGCGCGATCGCCGTCGGCCTTTCGCCACGATCGAGCGCCCACAACACCCGCTCACGCAAGTCCTGCGAGTAAGATTGCATCCTGCCGCCCCTCCAATAGCAGGATAATTATCGCACATCTTGTAAATACTTAAATTAGAAACGCTCTAGATGTCGAGGTTCTTGACGTCCAGGGCATTGTCTTCGATGAACTTGCGGCGCTTTTCAACGTCTTCGCCCATGAGCGTGGTGAAGATCTCGTTGGTCTCGACGAGGTCTTCGAGCTTGACCTGAAGCAGCGTGCGGTGTTCCGGGTCCATGGTGGTTTCCCACAGTTGGGTGCTGGTCATTTCGCCGAGGCCCTTGTAACGCTGGACGGAGTATTCCTTCTTGCCTTGTTCGACAATGTAGGAGAAGAGTTCGCGGGCGGTCTGCTTCTCAACCGGCTCGCGCGGAATGCGGGTAGCGCGCCGGGCCTGCTTCACTTCAGCCTGGACCTCGGTGCCCTCGCTCTCTTCAGCTTCTTCCGCATCCTCTGCAGCCACAACGGCCGGGGCTTTGGTTGCGTACTCGATCAGGAACGGCGGCTCGAGGAATTCCTTGATCAGGGTGTACTTCGACATCATCTGGCGGAACTCGGGGCTTGAGGCCAGGGTCCAGTCGATGCAGCGCGTGGCGCCCTGCGCATCGGTAAAGCAGACCGACCAGGTGTGGTGCTCTTCGTCTTCAATCGGATCGGCGACCTTGAACTGGAATTCATCTGCCAACTCGGTAAGTTGAGCGTGGAGAGCCGCCAGCTTGGGCGGAACGTCGCTCGCAGCCTGCGATGCGAAGTCAGCACGATGGATGAGCTCGGCTCGTGCCAGCATCTCGGTCAGCTTCTCATTGCGGATGCGCCGGTCAACTTTCTCAACGAACGCCAGATACTCATTCAAAGTGCCCATGAACCGGGTCAGGTCGGCGCCTTCAATGCGCAAGGCTTCCTCGCCGTGGCGCACGATCATGCCTTCAGAAGCGCGGTTGACCATGACCTTGACGAACTCGCGTTCATCCTTGATGTACTGCTCGAAGCGGCCCTTTTTGATTTTGAACAGCGGGGGCTGGGCGATGTAGATGTTGTCGCGCTTGATCAGTTCCGTCATGTGGCGGAAGAAGAAGGTCAGCAGCAGAGTGCGGATGTGCGACCCGTCGACGTCGGCGTCGGTCATCAGGATGATTTTGCCGTACCGAATCTTGGATGCGTCAAAGTCATCCTTGCCGATGCCGCAACCGAGAGCGGTAATGAGGCAGCGGATTTCTTCGTGGCCCAGCATCTTGTCGTAGCGGGCCTTTTCGACGTTGAGGATTTTGCCTTTCAACGGCAGGATAGCCTGGAAGCGGCGATCGCGGCCCTGCTTGGCGGTGCCTCCGGCGCTTTCTCCCTCGACGAGGTAGAGTTCGCAGCGGTCGGGATTTCGCTCGCTGCAGTCTGCGAGCTTTCCGGGCAAACCGGCGCCATCCATGACGCCTTTGCGGCGAGTGAGGTCGCGGGCCTTGCGTGCGGCCTCGCGGGCGCGCGCGGCTTCAATGGACTTGTTGATGATCTTGCGGGCGATCGGCGGATTCTGCTCTAGGAACGCACCCAGGCGCTCATTCACAAAGGCCTGCACGGTGCCGGCGATGTCGGAGTTGAGCTTGCCCTTGGTCTGGCCCTCGAACTGCGGTTGCGGCAGCTTGACGCTGATGACGGCCACCAGGCCCTCGCGCACGTCGTCGCCGCTGAGGTTTTCCTTCAGGTCTTTGAACAGCCCGAGCGATTGGCCGATGGCGTTGATGGTTCGAGTCAGCGAGGTACGGAAACCGCTGAGGTGCGTGCCGCCATCCACCGTGTTGATGTTGTTGGCAAAGCTGAACACGGTCTCGGAGTAGCTGTCGTTATATTGCAGCGCAATGTCGATGTCGACGCCGTCGCGCATGGCTTCCATAACGATGGGCTTGTCATGCAGAACCGATTTGCCGCGATTGAGGTGCTTGACGAACTCCGAAATGCCGCCGGCGTATTTGAATTCAGCCCGCCGCGGGTCGCCGGTCTTGGCATCGGCGGTGCGCTCGTCGGTCAGCGTAATTTCCAGGCCCTTGTTGAGAAAGGCCATCTCGCGCAGTCTTTGCGCCAACGTATCGTAGTTGAATTCTGTGACCTTGAAGATGCTCTTGTCGGGCAGAAAATGAACCTTGGTCCCGCGACGCTTGCTGGTGCCCGCCTGGCGCAATTCGCTTACCGGATCGCCGCAACTGAAGTCCATCTCCCAAGTGTGGCCGTCGCGCCAGATCTCTACGTTGAACTCCTGCGAGAGAGCGTTGACGCAGCTTACGCCTACGCCGTGCAGGCCGCCGGAAACCTTGTAGGTGGAGGCGTCGAACTTGCCACCGGCGTGCAACTTGGTAAGCACCACCTGGACGGCCGGCATCATCTTGCCGTTGGAGAGTTCCATCATGTCCACGGGAATGCCGCGACCGTCATCGATCACGGTGATGGAGTTGTCCACGTGAATGATGACGTCAATTTTCCTGGCGTACCCCGCCAGGGCCTCGTCGACGGAGTTGTCCACCACCTCATAAACCAGGTGATGCAGCCCGATCTCGCCGGTTGAGCCAATGTACATTGCAGGCCGCAGGCGTACGGCCTCAAGGCCTTCGAGGATTTTAATGTTTTCGCCGGTATAGCTGTCGTTATCGCCGTGTTCGCCGGGGATGGGCAATTCTTCGGGCAGTGCAGTAGCCATAGTCTTGGTCGCCATAGGGTTTTGTTCGCAAGGCTTTCGCTTTCAGCACCGTACGGGCGGCAGCTCCGGGATTGGAATTCCGGGCGAATATCTTGAAGTAACCGCTTGAAATTCAGGGGCCTTACGCGAAATTACCTAGGTCTATTTTAGCATGCGGAGAGGCTCAGCGGCGTACTCGAATCAAAGCTCCGAATGCTCACTGAGAGAAGATTACCAACGCGTCATATGACATTAGTAACCGCGCCCGTTACTACTTAGGTATATATATCAAAAATCTGGACTTATGCGCATATTTTAACTACGATTCAAGCGTGCAGGTTGAATCTCTTCCTGTCAATCCGAAACTTTGAAAGGTAATCAACTATGAAACTCGCTATCCGTATTTTCGCTCTCTCTGTCGTCTTTGCCGCTGCCGCTGCCGCTTCGCTCTCATCCTCCAGCACGCGCGTCTTTGCAAGCCATCAGTCGGCTACCGGTTCCTTGCCCGTGCCTTCCGCCTCACTTCCGATTCCGACTTGCGGACCTCACGTCCCGACTTGCTCCGGCACCGGCCTGACCAAGTAAGAGAGGGTAATAGCACAAAAGTGCCAGGGTTAATTCCGCTTTTCCGTTGAGCAGGCGGGATTTTGGCGCTATTCTGAGAATGTTCTCAGGATAGTGAGCGGCCCCCTATGCCTCTAAACTTCGCGATGTCGGCGATGAGTGTTGCTGAAGTTGCCCTCTGGACCGTGCTCGGCATGCTGTTTTGGAGCAAAAGGCTCGATCGCCGTTTCCCGGCGATGTGGGCGTATCTGGTGCTGCGCGTAACGTCAACTCCTGTGCTTCTCGTCCTCCTGTATGGACAGTCCCATCATTGGTTGAACGACTATTGTTATGCCATTTATTTCTTCGCGTACTGGGCGGTGTACCTGGCCAGCGCGACCATCCTTTTCTTTGTTTGTATCGAAGTCTTCCGGTCGGCCCTCTCGGCCTTTTCCGGATTGATGCAGTTTGGAACTGTGGCCTTCCGATGGGCTGCAGTGGTTTCCGTCATCGTAAGCCTGGCCTCCATTTCCTACGCGAATCGGGGTGTCCTCATCCTGTCGGACGTGGCCCTGGGGCTGATGCGCTCCGTGAGCATCCTCGAACTGTGCCTGCTGGCCTTCCTGTGCTTGAGCATGAATGCCCTGCGGCTTTCAGTCAGAGATATGGCCTTCGGCATCTCGCTCGGCTTTGGCCTCATGTCCGCGAACGATTTTATCGTCGGATCGATCCTGTCGCACCGCGCATCCCTTATTTCGCCCTTGCAGTTTGTTTATCAATCCCTGGTGCTGGCTGCGCTGGGAATCTGGGTGACCTACGGTTCGCTGCCTGAGCCTGCCCGCCAGCCCTTGGTGATGCCGGTCAATTCCACCATCTACCGCTGGAACGAGATTGCCTCGGCGCTGGGCCACACGGGAACCCAGGTTGCCGTGCAACAGCCCGCCGACAGCTTCTTCCTCACCGATGTTGAGAAGGTGGTCGAGAAGGTCCTCAGCAAGAACCTGAAGCGGCGTCAATCGGAATCCTGAAGATCGGGTAGCAGGAAATAGAGAAAGGCCACGGCGACGCCGTGGCCTTTCTTGTCGATGCGTTCGAGCCTGAAGAACTACTCGACTACGACAGGCTCAATAGAGGCAAAGCGCCCATGGTTACCGCGGTCCTGGAACTTGACCTTACCGGTGATCTTGGCAAAAAGCGTGTCGTCGGAACCGATGCCCACGTTCAGGCCGGGCTTGATCTTGGTGCCGCGCTGCCGCATGATGATGGAGCCGCCGGTTACCAGTTCGCCGGCAAAGGCCTTTACGCCCAGCCGCTGTGCATTGGAGTCGCGTCCGTTTGTGGAGCTGCCTCCACCCTTTTTATGTGCCATTGCCGTTTTCCCTTCTGTATCTGATGCGCTGCCCTAGTTGGCGGCGGTGTAGGTCACGCCGTCGGCCTCAATGGCCTTGATGCGCACCTCGGTAAAGTTCTGCCGGTGTCCCTGCAGCTTCTTGTACTGCTTCTTCCGCTTCAAGTGGAAGACCAGGATCTTGTCGCCGCGGCCCTCGCCCAGCACTTCGGCGGTCACCTTGGCTGTGGCCGGCTTGGCCACGGTTCCGGGCTCGCCGCTCACGGCCAGTACGTCGCTGAACTCGACTGTCTGGTCGTCCGAACCCACGCTTTCAATCTTCACAACGTCGCCAGGAGCGACCCTATACTGCTTGCCACCGGTACGAATAACCGCGTACATAAACCCTCCAGCGCGGCTCCGGCTCGGGCCGGTGCGCTTCAAATCTCTTTCATAGCTCGGGCGGAAACTTCTGTGCCGCGGTACGCTCAAGCCCGAATGGTTAGGGCGAACGTCTGGCTCCACGGCAACAGGCAGGAATCGCCAAACTAGAGTAGTGTACCGGTTTTGCGGGCCAAAGGTCAACGCGTGTGGGCTCTCGGCGGCCAAACACGGCGGCAACGGTCGTGCCTGCTCCCTTGCCAGCCATCGAAAACATGGCTAAACCCTTTCAATGCAGCCCAATTCCGCCTTGATCTCCTCAATCTGCCTCACATGCCGCAAACAATGCACGCCGATGCTCAGCAGCATCTCGTGATTGTTTGCCGCACCCAGAATAGGATGCCAGGTGGCCTTGGTTCGAAGGTCTTCCTCGTTGGCCTCGACAAACTCCATGGTGCGCTTGCGGCTTTCTAAAAAGTGGTCTTTTGCGTCAGAGAGGGTTTTGAAGGTCCCTTTGGGATGCCCTTCCGGCGGCGACTCGATACGCCGGCTCCGGTCAGCGCCAAAGGCCAGCATTTTCGCTTCGCGTTTCTCATTCGTCAGCGGCGCCTGAGATTGGGTGGCAGTCATGATCTGCGAAAACAGGTAGTCCTCTGACGTGGCCAGATGTTCCACGCAGCCGAGAACCGACCATTTTCCATTCCCCGGCAACCGCGCGGCCGTTTCGGCGCTTACATCTCGGAGGGAGGTGAGCAAGGCGGTTCGACCCTCGTCGAGCAGGGCCAGGATCTGCCGCCGTTCTTTGATTTCCATACCCGTCCCCTCCAGCGGAATTCTTTCCGGCAAGTGAATTACGGCCGCGCCGGGACTACGTAGAATAGGATGGCAAAAAAGTGGAAGATGCTCCCCGCCAGCACAAAGATATGCCAGGTGGCGTGGAAGTATTTCAGCCGGTCGAGCGCGAAGAAGATGATGCCCAACGTGTAAGCCATCCCGCCCGCGGCCATCCATGCCATGCCATGCCACCCAATGGCGTTCAACAGAGGATGTGCCACAAAGACAATCAGCCAGCCCTGCGCCAGGTAAACGAGCGCCGAGGCCACCTGATATTTGCCCACCGCGAAGCACTTGACGATGACCCCGCCAACTGCCAGACCCCACTCGATTCCGAAGACAGTCCACCCCACCGGGCCATGCAGCGAAACCAGCGTGAACGGCGTATAGGTGCCGGCGATCAGCAGGTAGATCGATGCATGGTCGAGCACGTGAAAAACGTGCCGCGCCCGTGTCCGCACCAGCGAGTGGTAGAGCGTCGAACACAGATAGACCAGGATCAGCGTCGCGGAAAAAACGGAGCAGCCGACCACAACCGCAGCAGTTCCCCGCGTTGAAGCCACAATCAGGTAAGCCGCGCCGGCAATGGCCAAGCCGACCCCGATGCCATGCGTAATCGCGTTGGCGAGAATGTCGCCTAACTTGTAATGGGTTTGCACAGGACCATCATAAATTGCCACGATGGCTCAATCACGTGACGGTGCAATCCCCCTAAAATGCCGCTCAGAGTGAGCCAGCCTCGGTTCGCAGTTTGACCGCTTCCTCTGGCCGGCCAACCTGATCGAGCCACATGGCGTGCGTCTTGAGAATGCCGGCGAGATACTGACTGTAGGTCTTACTCATTTCAGGCAGATGGGCTATCGCGCGCCGAAGCGTCTCCTCCGCGATAGTTAGGTCGGAAAACGCAGCGTCCGCAAGCCCTAAATGCGCCTCCGCGATGGCGCGCCAGAAGAACGGCATGGCATATTCCTCGTCAGTCTGCTTGAGCCATTTCTTCGACTCCTCGACGGCTGTGTTCTCCTCTGTCAGCGCCTCTGGTGCCTTTCCACCGAGGATCAAAGCGTGTCCGTAATACTGGTGCGAGAGCATGAGCCCAAGTTGGTCGCTTGAATTCGTATCTCCAGCCCTCATTGCGAGATCGAGAGACTGCTTGCAGTAATTCAAGGAATCGTCCAGATTGTTCGCCTGCAATGCGCTTCTACATTTGTCTGAAACCGGAAACCAAGCCTGAGCGGCCTCTTGCTGTTCTTTGCTCGGACCTTCGCCCGGCTTATCGATCTGGAAGGGAATCGTAAGCATCGCGCTTATGGTTGCTGGCGCGCCGTTCAAACGAAAAGGAGTGAATGTCCATTTGCGAACCGCATCGAGGGCGGCTTGTTGCAGCATCGCAGGGCCACTTAGAACTTTTTCCGACCTGATCCTCCCGGCAGGATCAATGACCACTGAAATTTCAACCGTGCCCTGCACGCGAGCCGCTCTCGCAATCGGCGGATATACCGGCTCGGAATGCACCAACAGGTTCTTTCTGGCCGTCTCTTCATCCACCGGATGCGGATAATCCGCGGGCTGAGAAACGGTATTCAATTGCAGAGTCAGGATGGCAACAAACAAAACAGCCAGGCGCATTCAGGTCCCCCGGAATCGCACTTGATATTGCGCCACAATCTTATCGTGTTTCCGATTTCGCGTTCTTCGAGCGTACCTTGAACCAGATTGGCGTTCCTTTGAAGCCGAAGGCCTCGCGGATCTGGTTTTCAAGGAAGCGCTCAAAGCTGAAGTGCAGCTTGATGTCGCGATCGGTGAAGAGAATAAACGTTGGCGGCGCAACGGCGGCCTGGGTCATGTAGAAGATGCGTACCCGCTTGGCCATGGGCACCGGCGCGCGCTGGAAGTCGATGCGCTCGAGGAAACGGTTCATTTGGCCCGTGGTCACGCGCTTGCGCCGTTCCTCGGCCACCTTCTTGACTTCGTGCAGCACGCGGTCCATTCCTTTGCCGCCGGGGCCTTTGCCCTCGAGCGCTGAGAGAAAAATGACCGGCGCATAGTTCAGATACTTCAGCACGTGGCGCAACTGTTCTTCGAAGACTTCGCGGTCGGCAGGCGGCTTGCCATCGGTGCGGCCGGTGGTCACCGCGTCCCATTTGTTCACTACGATGATGACGCTGCGCCCGCTCTCGTGAGCGTAGCCGCCGATGGTGGCGTCTGCGCCCGTCACGCCCTCGGTGGCGTCCAGCACCAGCAGCGCAACGTCTGCCGCTTCAAGGTGACGCCGGGCCATCACCACGCTCATCTTTTCGGCCATCAGGTGCGTCTTGCCTTTGCGGCGAATGCCCGCCGTGTCAACAAACCGGAACTGCGTGCCTTCAAACTCAACCAGCTCGTCCACCGCATCGCGCGTGGTTCCTGCGACCGGAGAGACGATGGCGCGCGTGGTGCCGGTGATTGCGTTCAGCAGGGTGGATTTGCCCACATTCGGACGCCCGATAATGGCGACCGAGGTTTCATACTGCTCAAACTCGCCATGGGTGCGATGCAGCGGACGAAGATCGTCCTCCGGCGTCACCGGTCCGCCTTCAGAGATCTCAGCCTCCTCGGCCTCCACGTCTTCGGCTTCCTGCGCGGCTTGCGCTTCTTCCTCAGTCAACACAGCTTCGGGCGGCGCGGGAATGGCCTCTGCTATCGCCTCCAGCAGGTCGCCGATGCCCAGGCCGTGTTCTGAGCTGATGCCGAATACATTGCGGATGCCCAACTGGCGGAAGTTCTCGGCGGCGTAGGCCATGGCCTCGCCCTCAACCTTGTTGACAGCCAGGAACAGCGGCTTGCCGCCGCGCAAGAGCATGCGTACCAGGTCGTAGTCGGGACTGGCCAGTTCCGTGCGTGCGTCCACCACCAGAATCAGCGCGTCAGCCTCTTCCAGGGCCACCATGGCCTGCGCGTAAATCTCTGCGGGGATCAGCTCCGCGTCGTCGGGCACCATGCCGCCCGTATCGACCAGGCGAAATACCCTGCCCAGCCATTCAAATTCGCCATAGATGCGGTCGCGGGTAATGCCCGGCTCGTCGCCCACAATGGAGCGGCGGCTCTTGGTAAGCCTATTGAATAGAGTCGATTTACCCACGTTGGGGCGGCCCACAATGGCCACCAGCGGCAGCACCGCTGCGCCTGGGTCTTTGGGCACTGCCGTTTTACGATACTTTGCCAAAACAATCTCCAGTTGCCGGATAAGGGGAACGGCAAACATCAATGCGTCATCAAGGTCGATTGAGCCCGGGTCAACCCACAGGCCGCACAGTCTTCATCCTAAGCGTTTTCCCATCTTCCTGCCCGAATTGCGGGTTGCCAATTGCTCTCCCGCATTTCAGGAGGGAGCGATGCACATCCACGGGAACTCCATGAACGTCAACGCGGCCAGTCTCTACTCTGCCGCACAGGGTGAGCGGGCAGCCGCCTCCGAACGCGCTGCCGAGGTCCGGAAAAAGCTTTTGAAGAGTGCATCCAGCATTGAGGGCGACTCAGGCTCGGAAGAAACGCTGATGATTGGCCACTGGCTGGACGGCAGGCACAGCCAGGTGCTGGATGAGGACCAGTACCACACTGCCGCATCGGGCAAAGACCCCGATTTCGGTTAGGCTCAGGTCAATCCGTTCACTCGCCGTACCCCACTTCTGCCCGGCGATGTCGACGGGAGCGGCTGGCTCACTATGATGGAGTGAGCACCCGGTCCCGATGGCTTCCAGCGACAACCCAACCCGCGCCCTGCCCAGCCTGCATGAGTTCTTCGCGCCGGGCGGCATTTTGGCGCGTTCGCCGCTGCCTTACGAGTACCGCCCCGGTCAGCTTGAAATGGCCAAGGCGGTGGAGCGCGCCCTCCAAGAGCGCCGCCACCTGATCGTCGAGGCCGGCACCGGCACCGGAAAAACTCTTGCCTACCTGCTGCCTGCGTTGCGCACCGGCCAGCGCGTCATCATCTCCACCGGCACCAAGGCACTGCAGGACCAGCTCTACTTCCGCGATGTGCCTTTCCTTGAGACGCTGCTGGGCGATCTGCACGTCTGCTACATGAAGGGCCGCGCCAACTACCTGTGCCGCCACAAACTCGCGGCCTTGCGCGACCAGCCCATTCTCACCGGCCTGGAAGAGATTGACCAGTACCGCCAAATCAGCGAGTGGGAGAAGCAGACCGAAACCGGCGACCGGGCGGAGATCTCCGGCATGCCCGAATCGAGCGCGCTGTGGCAAAAGCTCGACGCCAGGACCGAGGCCTGCCTGGGTTCCACTTGTCCGGATTATCGGCGTTGCTTCATTACCGAGATGCGGCGCAAGGCGCTTGAGTCGGACATCATCATCGTCAACCACCACTTGTTCTTCGCCGACTTGTCTGTCCGGCAGGAGGCGGCCGGCGCGCCCGACGCCGGAATACTCCCCGAGGCCGCGGCGGTGATCTTCGACGAAGCGCACGAACTCGAGGAAGTGGCGTCAAGCTACTTTGGTCTCTCGGTGAGCAATATCCGCTTTGAAGAGTTGGCGCGGGACACCGATGTGCTGCTGCGCGGCAAAGAGGGCGCGGACAAACTTCCCGCCGTGACGGCACAGTTGCGCGAGCGGGCGCGCATGTTCTTTGCCGGGTTGCCCATGGCCGGCGACGGCCGACAGCCCTTCACTGGGCGCGAGGAGTTTCTTGAAAACTCCGGCGACCTTTACACGGCTGTCTGCACCACGCTGCGCCGCATGGAAGCCGAGATGGAGGGGCTGACCGGAATCGATGAAGCGCCGGGGCTGAAGAAGCGCGTTGCTAGGCTGCGGAGCGAACTCGAGTTCCTGCTCGAGTCGAATGCCAGCAACATGGTCTATTGGATGGAGCGGCGCATCTTTGGTGGAGGCGCGGCTTCTGCCGCAAGGTCAGGCGTACGCAATGCGTCAAGAACCACTTTTCTGCAAGCCACGCCCATCGATGTTTCGGAACTGCTCCATGAACTGGTCTTCGACCAGATTCCCACCGTGGTGCTGACCTCGGCCACGCTCACCGTGCAGGGCGGCTTTGAGCACATGCGCAAGCGGCTGGGGCTCACCGAGACGCGGGAACTGGTGGTGCCTTCGCATTTCAAGTACGGCGAGCAGGCGCTGCTGTACCTGCCGCCCAACATGCCCGATCCGCGCGAACCGGATTTTCCCGAGGCCGCCGCGAACGTGATTCGGCGGGTGCTGGAGATCACCAAAGGGCGCGCCTTCTGTCTGTTCACCAGCTACGCGCAGATGCGCGACCTCTACGAGCGGTTGGCGCCGGTGCTCGACTTTCCCATCCTGCTGCACGGCACGGCTCCGCGCAAGGCACTGCTGGAGCAGTTTCGGGAGACGCCGAACGCTGTGCTCTTCGGCACCTCCAGCTTTTGGCAGGGGGTGGACGTGCAGGGTGAGGCGCTCAGTTGCGTCATCATCGACAAGCTGCCGTTTGCCGTGCCCAGCGATCCGGTGGTGCAGGCGCGCATGAAGGCCATCGAAGAAGCCGGCGGCAAACCGTTCTTCGACTACCAGGTGCCCTCGGCGGTGCTCACGCTCAAGCAGGGATTCGGACGACTGATCCGCTCGCTTGAAGACCGCGGCGTGCTGGTGCTGCTGGACCCGCGCATCCGCAGGCAGCGCTACGGGCAGACATTTCTGGCTAGCCTGCCACCCTACCGCATGACGGCCACGATTACCGACGTGGAAGAGTTCTTTTCCGATCCGGCGAAAAAGGGAATCTGACCCCTGGGGAAGCGACGGCAATTATCCGCTGAAACCCAAGATGTCGTCGGGCCACAAAGGGGCCGTCCATCGACGCCACCCAGGCTGCGTCGCGCCATGCGTCTGAGGCGGTTTGTCAACCAACGAACCTGATTCCGGCCACACGCTCCACGCTCGGCACCGCCGCGAGTTGGGCAAACACTTCATTGAACCGCTTAACCGCGCGATGGGCATCCAGTTCGGAGTGCGCCGGCGCATCCGCATCCACCACCAGCAACCGGCGCGTCTGGTACCCCTTGCCGCGCGAACTCAGAGTCACCCAGCCGTTGAGGTGAATCTCGTTCGCGCCCTACGCCTCAATGACCGCCTTGGAGAGGTTGCGCGGGCTGTCCACGTCCACGCCATGTTCCAGGGCCATGAAATAGCTGAACAGTTGCAGCGGCACAATCTCCGGAATAATCAGCAGGTGCTCGCTGGCCGGCTCCACGTACACGCAATCGGTGGCCAGAGCCGCGACTTCGCTGTCGCCCGAGTTGGCCAGCGCGATAACGCGGGCGCCCTGCGCGCGCATGTCTTCCAGCAGTTGCAGCGTCTTCTCGTAACGAAGGACAGACGCGTCGAGTGCGCGGTCCACCGTGGCCAGCACCACCAGCGGCACATGCTCGCTGACCAAAGCGTTGGGTCCATGCTTCAATTCGCCCGCCGGGTAGCCCTCAGCGTGCACGTAAGAGGCCTCTTTCATCTTCAGCGCGCCTTCGCGAGCCATGGCGTAGTGCACGCCGCGGCCCAGGTAGAGGAATGTCGAGGCGTCGCGATAGGCTGCAGCCAGCGCAGCCATCTGCTGGCGCCAAGCCGGCAGTTGGCTGGCAATGCGCTTGGGCAGCGCGCGCACCTCTGCGATTCTTCTTTCAATTTCCCCTGGGTCCATCGTGCCCAACTCTCGCGCCTCGTAAAGCGCAAGCAGGTAGAGCGCGGTCAACTGGCAGGTAAAGCTCTTGGTCGCGGGAATCGCAAGCTCCGGCCCCGCGTTCAGCGGCATGGCGGCACTGGCCTCGCGCAACATCGTGCTTCCAGCTACGTTGGCAATGGCCAGCGTCCGCTCGCCGCTCTCGCCGGCAAAACGCAGTGCTGCCAGAGTGTCTGAGGTCTCTCCGGACTGCGAAATCACAATCACCGAGGGGTGCCGCGTATTGGCGGCGGGGTGGCCGGCGTACTCGCTCGAGTACTCCACATCCACGGCCAGGCCGCAAAGGTCTTCAAAGATGATTTCCGCGGCCAGCCCCGCGTGGCGGCTTGAACCGCTAGCCGCGATCAGCACCTCGCCGCGCGCGTTGAGCCAGTTGGCAATGGGTGCAAACGCGGCAGCGCTGAGGCCATGGGCGTCGAGGTACGAGTCGAGGGTGCGCTGGATCGCTTCAGGCTGTTCGAAAATCTCGCGCAGCATGGCATGGGGGAATTCGGTCATGGACGGGGACGCTCCTGTCCGGCTCAAGATAGGAGCACGGCCGGACAGGATAATTTTACAGGGCGGCTGGAGGAGGCGGAAACGCGTTCGCTTCGCCCTTCCCACGTTCCATGTCGCTTGAGGAACAGCACCGGGAGAGCTTTGGCCTCCGTGTTGCGGAGATCTTAAAGCTTCTTTCACAAGTCGTGGGTCTGAGCGCGATTGACGGTGCGTTCAGGCGTTGGAGTTCTTCCGCCTCTGGTCTCTGTTGCTCAATATTTCACCAGGATTCCCAATTGGACAGCGTTGATCCGCGCGAATTTCGGAGGGGCAAATCCATCCTTGTAGGTTGCGCTCACAGAGAAATGGCCAGCGGGGTCGAGGCTGAATGCAGGAGTCACTACGCCGTAGCCATGCCACCCTTGCACGGTCTTCAGTTGCAACGTGTTATTGGGCAGCTGAACGACCGTATTTTCCGTGGCCGCCAGGTATCTCGGAGTGCCGGTCGCATCAATGCTCAGCCGGCCCAGTTCCAGCAAGCCGTGAACCTGGGGAACAATGCGGAAGATGGAATATGCGGGCAGAACGATGGTTGCCTTCCCCGTCGTTGCCTTGACGGTGGTGTCGACTGCCGCTCCGCCAAACTCGATGCCGGTATGAAAGTCGAGGGCATGGCCCAGGAAAGGTGGCGATACGTCGCCCGGCTGCAGGTTGATTTCGTGCGACTTGGCGATCTTCTGCCGCTCGCCGAAAAGCCTGAGAGCTTCTACGGCCCGCGGGCTATAGAGTTGCCTGAAGTTATAACGAAGGTCTGCTACGCCGGTCAGATTGTCGCGATCGAATTCCCTGTCGGTTTCGTAGACGAAGCTCCCGGAGGCGTAGATCTCCGCGAGCGCACCACCGAACTCGATAGGACGCGCTTCAGTAAGTCCAAGGTCGATTGTGTCGGTGTAGGTGGTGCCGGAGACAGAGTTGTGTCCGATGTTGGCCGTAGCCGTGGGGGAGAATTGCCATCCGTGAAAAGGGCTGCCGATGGGCGGCGCAGCCTTGGCGTCGACTACCCACCCCGGCTTCGATCCGCGTCCAGCGGAGAAGCTTGCATTGACGTAATAGCTGGAGGCATCCTTGGTTGCTGGAGCCTGCTCTTGTCCGAGCCGTGCCTTGGGGTCCAAGGTTATTGGCGCGCCCAGGACGTTCTCGAGACCGGTGATCGCGTATGGGATACCTTGCGTGGCCAAGTCGGTTCCTTCTGGCAAAAGCTGAAGCGTACCGACCGTAAATGGATCTGGGAGTCCCGGGCGGTCGTTTGAAATATCGACCTGCGCCTGTTTGCATTTTGCATGCCTGGTAGAAAAAGCCGCCGTATAATCCTGCACGATGAAAGTGCAACTCTCGAGAGCATTCTTTCCATTCTTGTCCGTCCCCGGACCTGGCCGTTGGAATGCAAGGTTAGACGTGACTCTGTAGTTGTTGGGCCCTCCGACGAGCGCCGCTTCCAGGGTGAGCGAACCTGAGGTGTCGATTTGCGTCGACGTGGAGCCACGATCAATCGATGTGGCACCCTTGTCACCCGTCCCGGCGCGGGAAAGAGTGAATTGGATCGTATACTTTGTCTTTGCTTTGAGCACGTCCCCGGTCCCGGACCCAGGGGTGAGAAGGACGAAGAGCCAACGGCTCGCAAAGGGATAAGGGGTCACCGTGAGTTTCACCGGGAGCGGCGGAGAAGCCAGGTCTGTTCCGAGAAACACCTTGCCATCTTCCCCGGAAATACCGGAGGTATCTACGCCGCCGCACTGGATCGCAATCGAGTTGCTGCTGAGTATCTTGTAGCCAACCACCGAACAGAGCGTGTTTGGCGCATCGGCGTAACAGGATGGCATGGCGGCGAGCAGAGCGGCGAGCACACCTAACAAGGCAAAGCGGAAAATGCGAGAGGCGTTCATCATGACTTAGGGGCACTCCGTAACAGCCGTTGCAAGGTCGGAAACTTTCTTGATTTTCTTGGTAAGATCGGCCACGGTGATGCATTGGCAGATGACCGGAGGTCCGGCAAACTCCTCCTTTATGGCATCGGCCAGCAACTGCGCCCCGTCCGGATCGAAAGGGTCAGCCTGTGGCGCCCATAGAACGGTGAGCAAGTCGTCGTCTTTGGGAAGTTCTTTGAGGTGGGCCCACCGTTTCACAAGTGCTGCAACACGGTCTTGGACGGAGGCTGGCTGCTCAGGCGTAAGGCTACTCTGAGTTGTGGAAGTGTCTGGGGTCATAAGAGACCTTCCTTTCGGCAGTGATTTGAACTGTGCAAATGGTTTCGCGTGGCCGGATGCCGTGGTTGGTCGATCCAGGAATGTGCCGCTCCTGTCGGTCAACAATCTTGTTACCAATGCCAGGCGCCATTGCCGGCCGTTGCTGACACGTGCAATGAGTCAAAGAGCAGGCGTGCAGGATAGCCCGGTTACATAAGACATAAACTGTTGTAAGAGCATAAATGCCTCCCTGTTAGGCGGCCACCAACGACAAGAGCAGCAATCGGGTTCAGACAAGCTGATCGCTTGCCTATCGGCTTCGGGCCGTCTCATCGAAGATGTTTATTGCATTCTTCCCTGGCAAAACACACCGCCCGTTCGTGTGCGGCGATTGGGTCATTGCGTTTGTGAGCCGTTCTTTGGATGACCGTGAGAGGGCGGACATACAGGCAGATTAGCTCGGTTGAGAACTGCAAGTAGGCCAGGAAACAAACATAATCTCCCACGAGTTTCTACCCGTGTCAAGAAGTTTTTATCTCTATTTCCGAGAGCTTCAATGCGAAACGTTCAAGAGGGCAATGTAACCATCCAGCATGAGTAGTTAGCACATCGTACTAATTGGCTTGCGCGCCGGCAGGGTAACCATTCAACATTAGTACTTAGTACACAGAATCTCTTTGTGATCTATCGGCTCGCTAGAGCTTCCGCAGCCGCGCGCAGGCTTCGTCCAACTCGTGGTCCCTCTTGGCAAAGCAGAAACGCATCAGGTCCTCGCCGCGTCCGGGGCGGAAAAAGGCTGAGCCGGCCACCGCGGCCACTCCTGTCGCTGCCAGCAGCTTGCGGGCTTTTTCCGCGGCGGTTTTTCCAGGCAGACGGCTCACGCCGGCCAGCACGTAATAGGCTCCGGCCGGAACGCTGGGTTCCATCCCGGCAGCCTTCAGCGCGCTCACCATGCGCTCTCTCTTCGACTGGTGATCGGCGGCCAGTTGCGTGTAGAAGCTGGGCGGCAGTTGCTCCAGGCCCGCGGCCGCGCCATGCTGAAAAGCCGACGGAGCGCAGACATAGGTCAGGTCGTGGAAGTAGCTCATCGCGCCCATCCACTTGGCGTTCGCGGTTACATAGCCTAGCCGCCAGCCGGTGACCGAAAAAGTCTTTGAGAAGCCGGACATTACGATGGTTCGCTCTTTCATGCCTTCCAGCGTGGCGGGCGCAATGTGCTGTGCGCCATCGTAAACAAAATATTCGTAAATCTCATCGGTCAGGACAAAGAGGTCGTGCTCGATGGCCACCTGGGCGACAGCCTCAAGTTCCTCCCGGCTGAAGATTTTGCCGCTGGGGTTGGCCGGGGTGTTGAGGATCAAGGCGCGGGTACGCGGAGTGACGGCCGCCTTCAACGCATCAATGTCGAGGGTCCAGTTCGGTTCAGATAGGGCGACCAGGACCGGCTTAACGCGCATGGACTGAAGAGTCACCGCATGGTAGCCGTAAAACGGCTCAAACAACAGGACTTCATCGCCGGGATTGAGCAGCGCCATGGCGGCGGCGTGCAGGCCACCGGTGGCGCCAGAGGTGACCAGCACTTCCGACTCGGGGTCGTAAACCAGGCCGTAGTCGCGCTGTTGCTTTTCGGCGATGGCCTGCCGCAGCCGCGCAATGCCGTCCAGACGTGTGTAGATATTGTGGCCGTCGTGGATGGCCTGGATGGCGGCCTCCTGCACTGGAGCCGGGGTGGGCGTGTCGCAAACGCCCTGCGCCAGGTTGATGCCGCCCATCTTGTCGCACTCCATGGTCATGGCGCGAATTTCAGACTGCATGGTGCCGGGGGCCATCTCACTGAGCTTCAGCCGGGATGGGGCAGAACTGAGGGTGTTGGGCACGGTACGGGTCCTCTGTGTTTTCATCTTACATATTGGGGTGCCTGGGGCCATTTGCGCGGTCACAGCGTAGAATCCAACTTTTATGCATGAACTTTCAATCATTTCCAGCATCGTTGAGTCGGTAACCGAGTCCCTGGCCGCTTACCCAGGCGCGCAAGTGCTTGAAGTGCGCCTGCGCGTGGGCGCGCTTGCTTCGGTTGTCGAGGACTCCCTGCAGTTCTGCTACGAGATCGCCACTGAAGACACGCCGCTGGCCGGGTCAAAGCTGGTGGTTAACGTGCTGCCCGTCGTCATGCATTGCGACCCGTGCGGCCAGGATGTGACCTTGCCCAGCCTGCAGAGTTTCCGCTGCCCGCAATGCGGCGAACCGGTGGGCGACCTGCGCCAGGGCCGCGAACTGGAGATTGAATCCATAGAAATTGAGGAGAACCCATGACCACCCGCATTGTTGAGCTCCGCAAAGGCATCCTGAAAAAGAACGACGAACTGGCTGCCGGACTCCGCCAGCGCTACACGGCTGCCGGCGTGCTGGTGTTGAACCTTGTTTCAAGCCCCGGAACCGGCAAGACGGCATTCCTCGAGTTGACTCTGCGTGAGTTGCGCGCCCGTGGCGCCCGCGTGGCCGCGCTGGTGGGCGATCTGGAGACGGATAATGATGCGCGGCGACTGGCCGCCAGCGGCGCCCCGGTCCGCCAGATTAATACCCATGGAATTTGTCACCTGGATGCCGATATGATATCTAGCCATCTGGGGGGATGGTCGCTGGACGAGTTGGACTACCTGTTCATCGAAAACGTGGGCAACCTGGTCTGCCCGTCCAGCTACGACCTTGGTGAGAAAGTCCGCGTGGCGCTGCTCAGCGTCACCGAAGGCGAAGACAAGCCGCTGAAGTATCCCACGCTCTTCAATTCTGCCGATGCGGCAGTGATTACCAAGATGGACCTGGCTGTTCCCTGCGGTTTTGACCGCGAACTGGCGCTGAACAATATCAGCGAGATCCGGCCCGGAATTCGCATTTTCGAGACCTCCGCAAAGACCGGAGCGGGCATGGAAGCATGGTTTGACTACCTGGCGGTGGAGCGAAGCAGCAGAAAATGAGCCCCACGAAAAAGCCGAGCCCCGTTGAAGGTGGCGGCGCAACGAAATCCGCCGCGGGCGCCGCGGCCGTAGAGCAATATCTTTCCGCGGTTCCTGAACCTGCGAGTAGCACCCTTGCCAAGGTGCGCGCGGCCATCCGGGCTGCCGCAGGGCCTGAGGCCACCGAGACCATCAGCTACGGCATGCCCGCCTTCCGTTACAAGGGAATGCTGGTCTGGTATGCGGCATTCAAAGACCATTGCAGCTTCTTTCCCGGCAACTCATCGTTGATTGAAGAGTTCGGGGAAGAACTGGCGGGGTACAGCACCGCGAAGGGCACCATCCGCTTTCCGGTGGACAAGCCTCTGCCGGCCGCGCTGATTCGAAAAATAGTCAGGGCGCGCATGGCGGAGAACGAACTCGGGAAAAAAGCGTGAAATCCCCCACGCTGGGAAGCAGTGCCGGACATCGCCCTTCCTGCCGGAAGGAAGCTGGCTGCAGTGCAGAATGTTCGGGTGATCTAAATCACATGACATGCCCGTCCAAAAGGGGTATAAGTGGATTGCCATGTGTCTAGCGATTCCAGGTCGAGTTGAAGAGATTAGCACCGAAGGTGATCTTCGGATTGGGCGCGTTAACTTCGGCGGCATCGTCAAGCGGGTTTGCCTGGATTACGTGCCGGAGGTCGAGGTCGGCGACTATACCATTGTCCACGTTGGGTTTGCGCTCTCCAAGATCGATCAGGATAGCGCCGAAAAGACGCTGGCCATCTTCCGCGAGATGGGAATGCTTGATGAGGAACTGGCCGGCGAAGAAGAGGCCTTTGCTCGGGCCGCAAGAGCGCCGCAATCGGCCTGTCCGGACGGGAGCTGTTCGGTCGAGGTTCCCAAAAGTACCCTAAATTAGGCTTTGTGGTTTCCCAGGTCCCAAAATCGGGACCTGGGGCACCCAGCGTCAGTGGGAGCCCCAGAAAATGAAGTACCTTACCGAATTCCGCAACGGCGAGATTGCCAAGCGTATCGCCCGGGAGATTCACCAGGTTGCCACCCGGCCCTGGAAGATTATGGAAGTCTGTGGCGGGCAAACTCACTCGATTATTAAAAACGGAATAGACCAAATGCTCCCCGCCGGCATCGAGATGATTCACGGCCCCGGCTGCCCGGTCTGCGTCACCCCCCTGGAACTCATTGACAAGGCGCTGGCCATCGCTGCGCAACCCGGAGTGATTTTCTGCTCCTTCGGCGACATGCTGCGAGTTCCGGGCACCGAGGGCGACCTGTTTCAGGTAAAGGGCGCTGGCGGCGATGTGCGCGTAGTTTACTCACCGCTGGATGCAGTCGAGCTAGCCGTCAAAAACCCTGACAAACAGGTGGTCTTTTTCGGCGTCGGCTTTGAGACCACGGCCCCGGCCAACGCCATGAGCGTTCACCTCGCCAAGCGGCGGGGCATCAAGAATTTCTCGCTGCTCGTCTCCCACGTATTGGTGCCACCAGCGATTGCGGCCATCATGGGCTCGCCGGGCAATATGGTGCAGGCCTTCCTGCTGGCCGGCCACGTGTGCAGCGTCATGGGCTACTGGGAGTACCCGCCCATCGCCGAGAAGTACAAGATTCCCCTGGTCGTCACCGGCTTCGAGCCGCTTGACCTGCTTGACGGCATTCGCCGTGCGGTCATCCAACTGGAGGCAGGCAAGTACGAAGTGGAGAATGCCTACGAGCGCATTGTCACCTTCGACGGTAACCAGGGCGCGCAAAAATTGCTGGCCGAGGTCTTTGAAGTTACGGATCGTGCCTGGCGCGGCATTGGCGTGATTCCCAAGAGCGGCTGGCGGCTCAGCGCCGATTACCGCGAATTCGACGCCGAGGAGCGCTTCCACATCACCGGGATTCATACCCAGGAGTCGCCGCTTTGTAGGTCTGGCGATGTCCTGCGCGGGGCCATCAAGCCCGCCCAATGTTCGGCCTTCGGCAAAGAGTGCACCCCGCGCCATCCGCTGGGCGCTACCATGGTTTCAAGCGAAGGCGCATGCGCCGCCTATTACAACTACGGGCGGTTCATCTCCGCAGATGAGTTGGCAGGCGCGGGCGCAGGACTATCGGAAGCGGGGAATGGGTGAGAACGTGAACGCCGAGACGACGGAAGCTTCAAAAGCGGTACCTGACTTTTCCAACTGGAGTTGTCCTTTGCCGCTCGTCGGCTATCCCTCCATCGTGATGGGCCACGGCGGCGGCGGCAAACTGGGCAACGAACTCGTCGAGCACCTGTTTCTCCCCGCCTTCCGCAACCCGGCCCTTGAAGATCTGGGCGACGCGGCAGTGCTTGATTTGCCGGCCGGCAAGCTGGCCATGAGCACCGATTCGTTCGTCGTGCAGCCCCTGTTTTTCCCCGGCGGATCCATTGGCGAACTGGCCGTCAACGGCACCGTGAACGATCTCGCCGTCTCCGGCGCGGAGCCAAAATACTTGAGCGCCAGCTTCATCCTCGAAGAGGGCTTTCCACTGGCGCAGTTGGCGGCGATTGTCGAAGCCATGGCCAAGGCCGCGGCCACCGCGGGCGTCAAAATCGTCACCGGCGACACCAAGGTTGTCGAGCGCGGTCACGGCGACGGCTGCTACATCAATACTGCCGGCATTGGGGCTCTGCGTCCCGGCATTACGGTAGGTCCGCATCGTGCGCAGCCAGGGGACGCAATCCTCGTTTCCGGCACCATCGGCGACCACGGCATGGCCATCATGAGCGTGCGCGAGGGCCTGGAATTCGAAAGCCAGATTGTCAGCGATTGCGCCGCGCTGAACGGCATGATCGCCGAAGTCCTCGCTGTTGCCGACACTTCAATCCACGCCATGCGCGACCCCACCCGCGGTGGCCTGGCGTCTACACTCAACGAAATTGCTCTGGCTTCCGGAGTCGGGATCGAGATTGACGAGGCCAGTTTGCCGGTGCGAACGCAGGTGCAGTCTGCCTGCGAGTTACTGGGCCTTGATCCGGTCTACGTGGCCAACGAGGGCAAAGCGGTGTTCTTTGTCGCGCCTGAAGCTGCGGAGCAGGTGCTTGCGGTGCTGCGCGCGCATCCACTGGGCCGCGAGGCCGCGCGCATCGGCCAGGTCACCGCGCAGCATCCCCGCATGCTGGTGGCGCGCACCGCCATGGGCGCCAATCGCGTCATTCCAATCCAGATTGGCGAGCAGTTGCCGCGCATCTGCTAAAAAAAACGCTGCCCAATCAAGTCTTTTGGTTCCCCAAGACACCCGCCGTGCCAGGCGAGGTCCTGGGCGAGCCATCCCGTGCTCCTCTTCTTCTCTGTGCCCGATTGCTCAGCATATCCGCTTCTCCAGTGGGAAACTCCAAATTGCGAGAGTCACGCGCATGCAGCGAAACCGGAGGACCTCATGACGCAGATAGAGAATTCCCACATATTGGAGCTACATACCAAGGCGGCTTATGCGCACACAGCCGCAGCGCATCAACATAGCACCGGGGATCACGAATCCCCTTTGGACCTGGCCCGCAAAGCTCTTGAGCTCTCAGTAGAAGCAGTGAAGTACAGCGAGAAGGTTACCCAGGAAGGCATCTTGCCGGTGGCGCTTCTGGAAGCGCAGACTTCGCAGGCTAAGCCGCAGCAAGGCCTGTCGGCGAAAATCAATCGCTGACTTCAGCATGTTGTTGTAACTCGAACCAAAAGGAGATCCGAGATGATGTTGATCGTTCTGATCGTTGTACTGGTATTGGTTTTTGGCGGAGGCGGCGGATACTACGGCTACAACCGCTGGGGTTATGGCGGTGGCGCCGGCATAGGACTCGGCACCATCCTGCTGATCGTGCTGATCTGCTATCTATTGGGCGTCTTCCACTAGACTGATGCGCAGCAGCAGTTGAACGATGACGGCCGGCCAAAGCCGGCCGTCTTTTCGAAGGGACCTGTCTTCATTCTGTTAGAGCTCGCAGCAGCTTAACTGTTGATTGCAGTAACCTCAAGCACCTCGACAGGCTCCGCCCCAGAGAACTTGACCGCAACACCGTGGACCCAGTCGGAGTTTGCAAAAACGCCGAGTTCTTTCCCGCTCATCACGGAACTTACCTTATACCTGCCCGCAGGCAGCAAGGGTAACTGCACCGTAGCTTCCGCCGCATGGGACTTGTTGCGGAACAAAGCAATGACCCCGTTGCCGCTGCGGGCCATGCGCGCAAATCCGTCCCAGGCCGCCGGCGTGGTTTGCTGCCAGCTGCCAAGCGGAAAAAAACTCTCGCTGATCTTCGTGCCGCGCCTTAGCTTTTTAAACCAGGCTATCTTTTCGTGATACCAAGCGCGGTCGGCGGTGCTGAGTTTGCGCAAATCGCCAAGCAGCAAGGGTGCGGAGCCGATGGCCGTTGCAAAGCTCTCCTGAATCGTCGGCAGTTCGGCGTGGATATTGCCAATCAACATGCTCTCCACGGGCATGGAGGCGGCGCGCAGGTAGAGCAATTGCCGCGCCTGCAACGGTCCCGCCGAATCCGGCGTGCGGTCGTCCACGTTGCTCATCCAATCCAGATCGCCCGCGGCCAGCAGCCCCGCGTCGATAATGTGCTTCTGACCCCAAAGTTCGAATGTCAGATCGAGAAGAACATCCGGATGCTTCTCGTAAACCTTCTTCGTCACATACGAGATGCCTTCGTAGATCCTGCCCAGCGACTCAGCCCAGCTGCCATGCTCGTGCCCCTTGGCCCAGCACCCCGGAGCCTCGCCGTAGGCATTGAAAATCGTTGTCAAGTCGAGCTTGACGTAGGCCAGATTAAATCTCTCAATCGCATCGATGATGCGTGCGGCCGCCCGATCGCGGTAGCCGGTGGCCATGCACATTACGGCCTTCTGTCCGGCCATGGTTCCAGTGGTCTTGGGCTTTCCTTCCTGATCGAGCGTCACCCATTCCGGACGATAATCCGCGGTGTTCATCCCGATGGCAGCGAATGGAATCCAAAGGCCCAGCCTCATGCCTTTTGCTCGAACCGCATCCATGATCGGTTGCAGACCGCCGGGGAACATGGTGAGATTCACCGCGTTCTCGCCGTACTCCTGCTGCCAGCCGTCGTCGATGGTGAAGATGTCCATGCCCATGGCGCCCGCCGCATCAATAAGTTCCATCGCTATGTCGTGGCTGATTCCCCGCTCGAACGGTTCCCACGTGTTGTAGATCCATGGCGGACCTTGAGAGTCCACACGCCGCTCCAGAATCTTTGCCGTGTAGGAAGGCAGCGCCCAATGCGGATCGTTAAAGCCGTCGCCGTTTCGATACAACACCAGCGACGAAGAGGCCGTGGTGAATTCTTCGCCCGGCGCGAGCGTGCGCTCAAACGGCATCAGGTCGGTGTCGTACATGACGCCAATCCGCACCCCCTCGGCCGAATCCCATCCGCCGATCTCGGTGCGCTTCATGTATCCCGGCACTTCGCTGATCACCGCGATGCCCTGGCCGGTAAGGCCATTGGTTACCAGCAGCCCGGCATCTTCCGAGCGCCCGGTATAAAAAGTCTCGCGCGGAATCGTTCCATATTGCGTGAGCAGAGTCGTCTCGTTCGCCGGCCCGAGAGAGATGTTCAACGACTCGATATTCATGTGCGACAAATGCAGGGATTTTTTCTCCGAACTCGTATTGCGCAGCACCAGATGTTTGCGCATCGCCATATGCCCGTCGTAGATGCGATACACGATCTCCACCTCAAGCGGCAGTTCGATATGTCGCAACCGCACAGTCAGCGAATGACCGTCACCGAGCGCGGCTTCAGTACCACTCGTCAGCGTGAAGGCCTTGCCCTTTCCCGCGCAGGCAACCTCGTTGCACAGGAACGAAAACTCCTGTGCTTCACGCCAAGGTTCCTGGTCTGTCCGTGTGTCTGTCCGGATATAGTCCGCGTGCATGCCCGAAGAGTGGATTCCGGTGGTGAAAAGCCCTGACTCGGATTTGAATTCAACATGCCGTTCAATCACGCCGTTGCTCAGTTTCCAACCTTGGGCGGCTGTGGCCATCGCCTCGCTGAACGCCCAAGGCGCACAAGCATACCCCGAAGCCACCAGCATGCCGCTCTGAAGCAGCTTTCTCCTGGAAATAGAAGCTCCACCAGCGTTCTTCATATCCAATCCCCTGTCTGGCCGTGGTTCGTCGCACTCCGAACCTCCCCGCCGCGGCGACACAAGAATAGCAACCCCGACGTTCCTGTGGGCAAGACAATTCACCACAGAGACGCACTGGCTATCTGACCATGCAATCAGCTTGAGCGGTAGAGTTGGTCGGCGCAGCGAACGCGAGAAGCGGAATCAGCCAAGAAGCTCGAAAGCCAGCTGGGCTCGCGCCGGAATCGCGGCAAGATCGGTGCCGAGGTTCTGGCTGATTTCAAGAACAGTAGCTGGAGGTGGGTCCAGCGCCTTCAGGGCCTCGACCGTGGCCGGCCATGTGATCGCGCCGTCGCCTGGCCAAAGATGCTCGTCTTTTTCGCCCTGGTTGTCGTGCACATGAACCGAGGCAATGCGGTTGCCCAGCGTGCCGATTGCCTCGGTCGTGCCAACAGTAAGGTGCGCGTGGCCAAGGTCAAGGCAAATGCCAACCTGATCCATGTGGCCGGCATTGAGAATCTCCAGCAGATGTGCGGGGGTGGTGGGCTCGCTCATCAGGTTCTCCACCAGCAGGCGCACTCCAAGCGGCCTGGCAAAGGCGCCCAGGTGCTCCAGAGCGGTGATCGAGTACTCAATCGTCCGCGGCGACCAGCCGTCCAACCGTTCTCCCAGGTGCATCACCATATTGCTGAAGTGAATGGTGTCGGCGGTTTCAAGGGCGCGCTTTAACTCGTCCATGGCGTCGATGCGGCGGCTCTTCTCAGGATGCAGCAGGTTGATTCCCGGCCCGCCGCCGCGCCCCATTTCGCGGTCGGGATAGAGCGGCGCGTGCATTGAGAAAGGCACAAGCGGATTGGAGCGAAACCAGTTGCCGAGTTCGGTAAGGTGCTCACGGCTGGTGTAGTCAAAGTGCTGGCGCGCCGCAAAAATTTCCACTCCCTGCGCCCCCGAACGGCTGGCCAGTTCCAGCATCCCCGGGTGCAGACGCTGGTTCAGGAACAGGTGTGTCGACAGGACTCGCAGCATGGTCAATTTGCCCCCTCGCCGGTTTGGTCTGGACAGCAAACCGGCCCAACCTCCATTGTCGCATTTTTGCAACAGTTTAGAGCAAACACCAGGCAGTGGGACCGGATCGGACGGGGGCCGTGAGCACGGCTGAATCGCCGCATACCCGAGGGGAATGCAGATAAGCTGGATTTTCCACTTCGTCAAAACGAAGGGGGGCAAAAAGTGTTCAAAAAGGAACAGAACCTTGCAACCGGTTTGCGAGAGATTGAAAATAGATTCGAACCTGCTCGCGCCCAGACACGGGTGTGGAAGGGTGGTGGATTTCGAGAATTCCAATGACCAGTCCTGCGCGGACTGAATAAACAGGGAAGGCTCCTGAGATGGCTGATCTGAGAGAGAGCCGATTAATCTCCGTTGAGGTGCTGGCCAAGGCGGGGTTGGCGCGGAAGGCTGTCCAAGTGAAGCCGAGGCGTGCATTTTTCAGGCAGGGCGACTTAGCGGATTCTATCTATTACCTCGAGAGCGGACGAGCCAAGCTCACTGTCGTGTCAAACCAGGGCAAAGAGGCAACCATTGCGCTTTTGACGCCAGGCGAATTTATCGGCGAAGAGGCGATTGCCACTGCGGCTGGATTGCGCATGGCGTCCGCCACGGCCATCATCAGTTGCACAGCACTCAAGATCGAGCGGACGGAGATGATCCGCGCCATGCGCGAGGATCAGGCCTTCTCCGACATGTTCCTCAAGTTTCTGCTGGCCCGCAGCATGCGTACGCAGGCTGACCTGATCGATCAGCTCTTCAACTCTAGCGAGAAGCGCTTGGCGCGCATCCTGCTGTTGATGGCGGAGTTCGGCGAGCCCGATGAGAACGAGACTCTGATCCCCAAAATCACGCAAGAAACCCTGGCGGAGATGATCGGAACCACGCGGTCCCGGGTCAGCTTTTTCATGAACCGTTTTCGCAAGTTGGGATTTATTGAGTACAACGGCGGCATCCGCATCCACAAATCGCTACTGAATGTGATTCTTCACGATTGACCTGCACTATGGAGTGGCCTCGACCAGACTCCAAGTGCAGGCTTGCGGAAAAGGGAAGCCGCTGGCCTGCACCCAGAGAACGCGAGACGGGGAATCCGTCTAAATAGCTGCAACTGGCTCGCCCTGTGAATTCAGCCGGCGCCACAACGTTCCCGGCAGGCGAGAATTGAATAAGGCCCAATGCGCGGACTGGAGAACAGTTCTCCGATTCTTTCTCCCGCGAACTCCATTTCTGGGCGCACAGGTTACCGCACACCCATAACCCTACATCGAGGCAGGATCCAGAGTCTGTTCAGTTTTGGACACCCTCAAAGATATTGCCCGATTTGATTGTCAGAGGCAGAAAAACGCCGCCCAGCCGTGTTGTCACGCTGGTCGTTTACTTTATCTGCCGGTGGAATCAAGGACTTCTTGCCTTTCAGTTCAGCCGCGAGGCGCCCTTCAATTCTTCCAAATCGGCGAAGAACCAAACATCCCTGCCCCAGTTTGACTCGTACATCAAATCGCGCAAATGGCCGCTTTGCAAGGCCAATTCTGCACAGTCGCCGACCATGGCCAGGCGCATCCCGTAAAGGACGAATTTCTGCAGCATCTCGCCGGCCAGGCCAGTACGCAACGGGAAGAATGCAGGGTCGAGGCGGTCCATGGGCACCACAACAAGACTGGCCGCCTGGACCGACGCATCGGCAATCAAGTCTATCGCGTCCCGAGCGCTACACAGGACTTTAGCGTCTTTTCCGTACTCAAAGGCACAGACGCCGAACAGGCGGTGAGTTCTACTGGGCATAATCCGTACTAAGGGATTGAGGGAGGGAAGCGGTGCGGCAAATATTGGGATTTCGATTCGCCGCGCCATCTCGCCTTGTTCCAAAAAACCGGGGCAGAGTTGCCCTGATCTCGCCTGTCCTTTTGCTGTTCGCTTCGATTTCCGGGCCAGTCTGGCCGCAAACCGTGCAGGCAAATCTGCCTTCCGGGCCGACCGCTGCGCAAGTGGTCGACCTGATGCAGCGGCACAACCAGTCGCGTACTGAAGAGCTCAAGCACTACGAATCTACGCGCCACTACAAGGTGGAGTACAGGGGCTTTTCCAAGACCGTCGCCGGCGAAATGGAGGTCGAGGTCAGCTTCGATGCTGCTTCCGGCAAGAGCTTTCGCATTATCAGCCAAAGCGGGTCGAGCTTTCTATGTGACAAAGTGCTCAAGCGCGCCCTGGAGAGCGAAAAGGAAGCCGCTAAAGACAAGGGCTCAACCGCAGTGACGCCGGCAAACTACCGCTTTCAACTGGTGGGAAATGAAGTTCTTGCAGGGCGCCCGGCCTACGTGCTCCACGTGGAACCGTTGACGCCGAGCAAGTTCCTATACCGGGGCAAGATTTGGATCGATGCGGCGGACTATGCGCTGGTCAAGATGGATGGCGAACCGGCCAAGAATCCCTCCCTGTGGATTGCGCGCACGGCGCTGCGGTTTACCAACGCGAAGACGGGCGATTTTTGGCTTCCGGAGCAGACGCGCAGCGAGACCAAGGTGCGGATCGGCGGCACAGCGGTGCTGACCATCAACTATGGCGTCTACCAGGTTGCCCCGCGCGAGTCGCGCTTGGCGCCGGGGCTGTAATCACAGGCAATGCATCGCTACGGCGGCAAGGTGCGAAGGTCAACGATGATCGTTTTGCGCGGAGCCTTGGCAAAGTGCGTGCGCAGGCCGGAGGGCTCCGGGCTGAGGCCGATGTCTTTTTGCGCCGAGAGCCGTCCGACAGAGAGCAGCCCGGCCCAATGGCTGCCGGCCTGTGCTGTGTTACCGTTGCAATACGGCGTCCCTGTGCCAGGTTGGCATTTCCATGCCTGGGCCAAATCGTTGAGATTGGACCGGAATCAGGAGCGCTGTGCGTAGATCAAGAATGCCTCAGCAGCCGGATCCCACATCGCCCTCCCTCGCCGTGAGCCAGCCTCCCGCGCCTGGGCAGGGCTATTTGTTTGAGCAGGTTCCAGACAATGGGGCGGGTCCCGGCCAAGGTTCGCCGACCAGGGTTCCCTATCGTGCGCCGGAACCGATTCCGCGCTGGCTGCAGGAACTTGAATTGCTTACCCGGGTGCTGCTGCAGATGTGCGTCGGGCTGGCTTTTTGTTTTGCGCCCTGGTCGGGCGATGCCCTGCCATCTCCTCCCTGGCTGCGCCTGTTTTGGGACCAGAATCCCCTCTTTCTCCATTTTCCGGCGCTCCTGGTTTATGCCGACAATGGCGCCGTGCGCGGCATCGTCTCGGGGCTGGGCATCCTGAACCTGTGGATTGCGTTTAGCAGCGCTATCCGCCAAAGGAATCACTAAAGGAAGACATGGAGCAAGAAAATCCGGATCAGAAAACGGCGAGTAGCGACAAAAAGGCCGAATTGCCGGTCGCCGGCAGCACGGCCGTAATTCCCGGCAATGGTGCGCCGCCGCAGTTGGACCGAGCGCATCTGGCCTATGAGAATCCCGGTTTCCTGAACAGCGCCGACGGACGTTTGATCCGCATTGTGTCGGAGTATCTGGAGCCGCTGGCACGCTTCAGGCGCGAGCAGATTCAAGACACGGTGGTGTTTTTCGGCTCGGCTCGCTTTCACGGCCGCGAAGAAGCCGGCCACGCGCTGGAACTGCTTGATAACACCGGTTCAAAGCGTCCTGCT